>OBZW01000138.1_pt1 | contig 70792 bp, 60 predicted proteins | sample 1477021 | NCBI WGS metagenome assembly OBZW01 (sample SAMEA2580262, study PRJEB22360) | human gut metagenome | biome: human gut; feature: human-associated habitat; material: faeces | place: Denmark | collected 2008/2010
CTCGTCATTCGCGTCCGCCGTCCGTCAACGAGGTCTAAAGCTCGTTAACTATATCCCGATTTTGTATAAAAAATATATAAAGACTGTTGACAAAAATTATTCATGGTGCTATCTTAGTATACGTAAGGTGTTAGCACTCAAAAGTAAAGAGTGCTAATAAGCAAGAAGGCTGAATCAGAAAGGAGGGTCCGGATATGGCAGCAGTTACTGAAATGACTGACAGGAAGTTAGTGATATTAAAAGCAATTATCCGGAATTATCTGGAAACAGGCGAACCGGTAGGTTCCAGAACCCTTTCGAAATATACGGAATTGAATCTGAGTTCAGCCACCATTCGAAACGAGATGGCAGATCTGGAGGATCTGGGATACATATTCCAGCCTCACACGTCTGCAGGGCGCATTCCTTCAGACAAAGGCTATCGGTTGTATGTGGATATGCTGATGGAGGAGAAAGAGCAGGAGATCACGGAACTGAGGAATACAATGCTGGAGAAGACAGACAAAGTTGACAAGATATTGCAGCAGGCAGCCAAAGTTCTTGCAGCGAATACAAATTATGCGACTATGGTTTCGGCTCCGGTCAACAGCAGGAACACATTGAAGTTTATCCAGCTTTCACAGGTGGATGAAGAACAGATTGTGGCAGTGATCGTGATGGGAGGCAACGTCATCAAGAATAAAATTATTGATGTCGGTGAAACTTTAAGTAGTGAGACTCTGCTAAAGCTGAATATGCTGCTGAATACGACCCTGAACGGGATGTCCATAGAAGAGATTAACCTCGGCCTGATCGCAAGGCTGAAGGAACAGGCTGGGATTCACAGCCAGGTGATCAGCGATGTTCTGGATGCTGTGGCAGAAATCATCCATGTGGATGATGATATGGAGATTTATACCAGCGGTGCCACGAATATTTTTAAGTATCCGGAGCTTAGCGATAAGCAGAGCGCACAAGAAATTATCAGTGCATTTGAAGAAAAGCAGCAATTGGCCGATCTCGTTACCGAGACACTGGCCAGTGAAGATAATCATGGAATTCAGGTATACATTGGAGATGAAGCACCGGTGAAGACCATGAAAGACTGCAGTGTTGTGACAGCAACCTACGAATTGGGCGAGGGCATGAAGGGTACTATAGGTATTATAGGTCCAAAGCGTATGGATTATGAACATGTCATGAAGACGCTGAAGACTCTGCAGAATGAGTTGGATGCAATTTATTACAAAGACCCAAAAGAATAGGAAGGTGAATAGCTGGTGGAAGAGAAGATGAGCAAAGAAGATATGGTAAGAGAAGCCGTAGAGGAAGCCAAGGCCAAGGCCGCAAAGGAAGCGGAAAAAGAAAGAGACGAAAACCAGTCTGAGTCCGAAGCCGGGCCGGAAGCTTGCGAGGACGTACAGGAAGAAACAGAATGCACAGACAGCGGTGAGGACGCGGAAGAAGCCGAAGATAATGAAGAACCGGATGCGGCTGAGGATGAAGAAGACAAATCCGTTAAAGAAAAGAAGCGCTTCGGCAGAAAGAATAAAAAAGATAAAAAAGACGAGAAGATCGAAGAACTGACTGACAGGCTTACCCGTCAAATGGCAGAGTTTGATAACTTCCGCAAGCGTACAGAAAAGGAGAAATCCCAGATGTACGAGATAGGTGCGAAAGATATCATAGAAAAGATTCTTCCGGTCGTGGATAATTTTGAACGCGGCCTGGCAGCTGTGCCGGAGGAAGAACAGTCCAATCCTTTTGCAGAGGGAATGGAAAAGATTTATAAACAGCTGATGACTACACTAGAAGAGGTTGGCGTGAAACCGATCGAGGCGGTTGGAAACGAATTTAACCCGGACTTCCATAATGCAGTCATGCATGTGGAGGACGAAGAACTTGGCGAGAATATCGTAGCCGAGGAGTTCCAAAAAGGATACACATACCGCGACAGTGTAGTGAGACATAGTATGGTAAAAGTAGCAAACTAATTTCTCATTCAAAATCAAAATATTTTAGGAGGAAATGATTATGGGCAAAATAATTGGTATTGACTTAGGTACAACAAACAGCTGCGTAGCTGTTATGGAAGGTGGACAGCCGACTGTCATCGCAAATACAGAGGGTGCAAGAACAACTCCGTCCGTAGTAGCATTTACAAAGACAGGAGAGCGTCTTGTGGGAGAACCTGCAAAACGTCAGGCAGTAACAAATGCAGACAAAACAATCTCTTCCATTAAAAGAGAGATGGGAACCGATTACAAAGTAACAATCGATGACAAAAAGTATTCTCCACAGGAGATTTCTGCTATGATTCTTCAGAAAATGAAAGCGGATGCAGAAGGATATCTTGGAGAAAAAGTAACGGAAGCAGTTATCACCGTACCGGCTTACTTTAACGATGCACAGCGCCAGGCAACAAAGGATGCAGGAAAGATCGCAGGGCTGGACGTGAAGCGTATCATTAACGAGCCTACAGCAGCAGCGCTTGCATACGGCCTGGACAATGAAAAAGAGCAGAAGATCATGGTATACGATCTTGGCGGCGGTACATTCGACGTATCAATCATTGAAATTGGCGACGGAGTTATCGAAGTATTATCTACAGCAGGAAATAACAGACTCGGCGGAGACGATTTTGACCAGAAGATTACAGATTATATGCTGGCTGACTTCAAATCAAAAGAGGGCGTAGACTTATCCGGGGATAAGATGGCTCTTCAGAGACTGAAAGAAGCCGCTGAGAAGGCGAAAAAAGAGCTTTCATCCGCAACAACAACCAATATCAACCTTCCGTTCATCACAGCTACATCTGAAGGACCGAAGCATTTCGATATGAACCTGACAAGAGCGAAGTTCGATGAACTGACACATGATCTTGTTGAAAAGACAGCGGAACCGGTAAGACGCGCGCTGTCAGATGCAGGCATCTCCGCATCTGAGCTGGGCCAGGTACTGCTGGTTGGTGGTTCCACTCGTATTCCTGCAGTTCAGGAAGAAGTGAAACGTCTGACAGGCAAAGAGCCAAGTAAGTCTCTGAATCCGGACGAGTGTGTTGCACTCGGCGCTTCTGTACAGGGCGGCAAGCTGGCCGGAGACGCAGGCGCAGGCGATATCCTCCTGCTGGATGTTACACCACTGTCACTTTCTATCGAGACAATGGGAGGCGTAGCAACAAGACTGATCGAAAGAAATACAACAATTCCTACAAAGAAGAGCCAGATCTTCTCCACAGCTGCAGATAATCAGACAGCAGTTGATATCAATGTTGTACAGGGAGAGAGACAGTTCGCAAGAGACAACAAGTCCCTCGGACAGTTTAGACTGGATGGAATTCCGCCGGCTCCACGTGGAATCCCGCAGATCGAAGTAACATTCGATATCGATGCAAACGGTATCGTAAATGTATCAGCGAAAGACCTCGGAACAGGCAAAGAGCAGCACATCACGATTACTGCGGGCTCCAACATGTCAGATGATGATATCCAGAAGGCAGTTAAGGAAGCTGCTGAATTCGAGAGCCAGGATAAAAAACGTAAAGAGGCAATTGATACGAGAAATGAAGCCGACAGTATGGTATTCCAGACCGAAAAAGCAATTAAAGAAGTAGGCGACAAACTGGATGCTACGGACAAAGCAGCCGTAGAGGCTGACTGTCAGGCATTGAAAGATATCCTTGCAAAATCTACTCCGGAAGATACCTCAGACGCTCAGGTTGCTGAGATCAAGGCGGCTAAGGATAAGCTGATGGAAAGCGCTCAGAAGTTATTTACAAAGATGTACGAGCAGGCAGGAGCTGGTGCAGGAGCAGGAGCAGGCTTCTCAGAGGGCCCGGGACCGGAAGCAGGTCCGGCGCCGGAAGGCTACCAGGGAGATGATGTAGTAGACGGAGATTATAAAGAAGTATAAAATCCGTTGGCAGAAAGGTTCTACGAAGCCGCGAAATGCGGCCTCGTAGAATTTCTTTGTTGCAAACTGTCTATAAAAAGGCTGCGAGCGTCTTTTTGTGGCAGAATTAAGCAGACAGATGAAAGGGTAGAGTGTTATGGCAGAGTCAAAAAGAGATTATTACGAGGTGCTTGGCGTAGGCAGGGATGCAGATGACGCGGCAATTAAAAAGGCATACCGAGTTCTGGCCAAAAAGTACCATCCGGATATGAATCCCGGAGATGCCGAGGCCGAAAAAAGGTTTAAAGAGGCATCGGAAGCGTATGCAGTACTTAGCGACCCTGATAAACGCCGCCAGTATGACCAGTTTGGACACGCAGCATTTGAAGGTGGGGCCGGCGGAGCAGGCGGCTTCGGCGGATTTGATTTTAACGGTGCTGATTTCAGTGATATATTTGGTGATATTTTCGGAGATTTGTTTGGCGGAGGCGGACGCAGAGGCGGCAGGGCCAGCAACGGTCCGATGAAGGGGGCAAATATCCGCAAGAGTATTAGAATTACATTCGAGGAAGCAGTCTTTGGGTGTGAAAAGGAATTGGACGTTGCATTAAAGGATCCATGTACAGCATGTAACGGAACAGGGGCAAAGCCGGGCACATCTCCTGAGACTTGTCCGAAGTGCGGAGGAAAAGGCCAGGTGGTCTATACATCCCAGTCCTTCTTCGGCACAGTACAGAATGTCCAGACCTGTCCGAACTGCGGTGGTTCAGGAAAAGTCATTAAAGAAAAATGTCCGTCCTGTTCAGGCACGGGATATACATCCAGCAAGAAGCGCATCAAGGTAATTGTGCCTGCCGGCATAGACAGCGGGCAGAGCGTCCGTTTGCGGGAAAAGGGCGAGCCGGGGGTTAACGGCGGACCGAGAGGCGATTTGCTGGTAGAAGTAAATGTAAGCAGACATCCGATCTTCCAGAGGCAGGATATGCATATCTTCTCAACCGTACCGATTACATTTGCACAGGCAGCGCTGGGGGGGGACATCAGAGTACCTACCGTAGACGGGGACGTTTTGTATACCGTAAAAGCAGGCACCAAAACAGATACAAAAGTGCGCTTAAAAGGAAAAGGTGTTCCGTCCCTTCGTAATTCTCAGGTGCGGGGAGACCATTATGTGACATTAGTCATCCAGACGCCGGAAAAACTTAGCCCGGAGGCAAAGGAAGCATTGAAGCAGTTTGATAAATTATCGGGGAATTCACTGAACCAGGATGTGGAACCGGAAGAGGAAAGCAAACCTACAAAGGGGAAGAAAAAAGGGTTCAGAGGGAAAGTGAAGGATGCGCTGGATGAGTGAAGAGAAGGACGCTTAACGAAACCTCGGAACAGCCGTCCTCCCGGGAATCGGGTATAGGGGCAGTCGGAGAAACGGGTTTTGACTGTAAGCTGGAGTAAAGCAAAAGAGAAGAAAAACCAGGGTAACCTGGCCACATCACGTGAAGCCTTGATGGCTTCACGCGTTGGGGCCAGGGATTCTTGTGATTTGTGATCACAAGAATCACCCTGGTTTTTCTTCTCTTTTCCTTAACTCCAACTAACAGCCAAAAGACGCTTCCGACTGCCCCTATATCCGACTCCCGGGAGGACGGCCATTCCGAGGTTTCACTAAGCTGGGGCGTCCAAGGCGGGAGGTACGCTGCGGGGATGGGGATCGAAGGCGGGTATAGTTTCAATGGTGGGTATACTGGATTCTACTTTAAATAAGGACTTAATTAATATCAAAGGATTTATATGTCACTCGTGCTCTCGGGGGCTAGCTGCCGTCAAAGAAAGGGGGACTTACTGATATTGGGAAGCAGCAGTCAGGCAGATGATTGAGCGGCCTCCCAGGAGTACGGTTCCAGTTGCCTTGGGGGCAGTGTTTTCATAGTAAAGCATTTGTGACGAATCGCCGGTGTTTACTGCTATGTGCCAGCTGTAATCCGGGGGGAGCTCAGGAAGGGTTAGTTCTAGTGTTCGCCAGTAGGGGTTCACTGCCAGGTATACGATGTCTTCTTTTTTCGTTTCTTCGTCGTATCCGGCGAACATGATTCCTATGGTTCTGGATTCGGGAGTGTAGTCTGGTGTCCAGGGGGTCAGGCCGTGTTCACTGGTGCACGGAAAACCTGTACGGCTGGGAGCCAGGTTCTTTCGGATTGCGGGATGGCTTTTCCGAAAGGCGGTCATGTAGCAGAAAAACTGGAAGAGATCTTTGTTTTTCTCTAAGAGACGCCAGTCCAGCCAGGAGATGAGATTGTCCTGGCAGTAGGGATTGTTGTTTCCAAAACGGGTATCCCCGAACTCGTCTCCAGCGAGGAACATGGGGGTTCCTCTGCTGCACATTAAGACCGCACAGGCGTTGCAGATCATGCGGAAACGGGGTGTATTGACCTCAGGATTGTCGGTTTCGCCTTCTACACCGCAGTTCCAGCTGTTGTTGTCATCCGTTCCGTCGGTATTGTCCCAGCCGTTGGCTTCGTTGTGCTTCTGGTTGTAGGAGTACAGGTCGTAGAGGGTGAAGCCGTCATGGCAGGTCAGGAAGTTGACAGAGGCATTCAGGCCTCTGGAATCCGGATCGTATAGATCAGGTGAACCCAGGATTCTCATGGCGGCGGCTCTGGCCATGCAGGCATCTCCTTTTAAGAATCTGCGGAGGTCATCCCGGTATTTGCCGTTCCATTCCGCCCAGCGCTTCCAGGATGGGAAGGAGCCTACCTGGTATAACCCGCCCGCATCCCAGGCTTCTGCGATCAGCTTTACATTGCCGAGAATAGGGTCAAAGGCAAGGCTGCGCAGAAGCGGTGGCTGGCTCATAGGAGAGCCGTCGTCGCTGCGGCCGAGGATGGACGCCAGGTCGAAGCGGAATCCGTCAACACGGTAATCTGTCACCCAGTAACGCAGGCAGTCCAGGATCAGCTGCTGTACGACCGGGTGATTGCAGTTCAACGTATTGCCGCAGCCGCTGAAGTTATAGTAATAACCATCGGGGGTCAGCATGTAGTAAATATGATTATCAAATCCTTTAAAACAAAAGCAGGGGCCGTATTCATTGCCCTCGGCAGTGTGATTGAACACAACATCCAGAATCACATCAATGCCGTTGTCGTGCAGGGTTTTGATCAGTTCCTTGAGTTCCCTGCCCTCCTGGTTATATTCCACGGAAGAGGCGTAACTGGTGTTTGGGGCGAAGAAACTGACCGGATTGTAGCCCCAGTAGTCCAGCAGCTGGTTATTGTCCAGCAGCCGTGCATCGCGCATCTCATCAAACTCAAAGATAGGCATCAGCTCCACGGTATTGATGCCGAGCTGCTTCAGGTATGGGATCTTTTCTTCCAGCCCCCGGAAGGTGCCGGGATGTTTTACACGGGAGGAATCATCTTTGGTAAAGCCTCTGACGTGGGTCTCATAGATGATCATATCTTCCATGGGGATCTGAGGCTGGCGTTCCCGTCCCCAGTCGAAATTGTTGCGCACAACGCGCGCCCGGTAGCCGTGCTGTGAGCAGTTCATGCAGCCCCATTTGCTCTGGCCGGTGACGGCCCTGGCATAAGGGTCCAGCAGAATCTTTGTTTTATCAAAACGAAGGCCTTTCTTCTCGTCATAAGGCCCGTCCAGGCTGTATGCATATTCGAAATCTTCGATGTCCAGCCCGAAAACAATCATAGAATAGACAAACCCGATCTTATAATGTTCAGGAAAGGGAATCACTGCGAAAGGGTTCTCCGCTTTCCTGTGGAAGAGAAGCAGTTCGCAGGAATAAGCCTTATGGGACTGAATTGTAAAATTGACCCCTCCGGGAATGATAGTTGCTCCAAAGGTATTAAAAAATCCCGGACGGACGAGAAAACCGCTGATCATGTCAAGCGGTTCCAGCTGCCCGCTGGGGACAAGAGACATATCGGTAGTCTGTAATGGCATAAATATCAGATCCTTTCTTTTTTTTGCTGAGAATATTTTGGCTGTAATTTTGTGTGCCGGCATTATTTGTGCTGATAATAAAAGACGGCAACCTGGGTCCGGTCCCTCAGCTCCAGCTTATCGAGGATAGAACTCAGGTAATTCCGTACAGTTCCTTCGCTCAGATACAGAGCAGAGGCAATCTCCTTATTGCTCAGCCCGTCGGCTATGAGCCGGATGATTTCCAGCTCTCTGTCATTGATATCATAGGAAGCGTAGTCAAAGGCCGGGGGCCTCTGGAGAAGCGAGGGAATCTTCGATACTATGGCATCCCCGAACACGGTCTGGCCCGAATACACGGCCCGGATGGCAGGCACGATATTTTGGTAGTCCTGTTTCAGGAGGTACCCCTTTGCACCCAGCTTCAGCGCTTTGATGATATATTCATCGTCAGAAAATGTGGTAAGAAGCAAGATTCTTGCTTCCGGAAATTCTCGGAGTATTTCCGCTGAAGCATCCAGTCCGTTCATATCTTTCATACGGATATCCATGAGAAGGACATCAGGACGGTGCTGCCTAAACAGCGCCGCTGCCTCACTTCCGTCACTTCCGCAGGCCGGTACATGAAAGTCTTCCTGCGTCTCAAGTATCGTTTTTAGGGCTCCTGCTACGAGAAAATCATCGTCTACGATCAAAATGTTCATACTTTAAATCTCCTTTGGTATGGTGATAAATATTTTGAAACCTTTGTCCGTCTGAATCTGTATATTGCCTTTCAGGGACTGGATCCTGTCTTTCATATTGACAAGCCCGATCCCGGTACCCGAGGGGGAAAGGACTGTTCCGTTGTCCTCAATTAAGAGCTGGTAAAGTGCCGGATGCTCACGCATAATAATCGTTACATGTGTCGCATTGCTGTGTTTTATGATATTGGAGAGCGCCTCTTTTGTAATACTGATAAAGGAGTATTTGACTTCCCGGGGTAATTCCCGGCTCATGTCATATTCAAATGATACCGTGCAGGCTGTAAAATCTTTGAGGAGGCTGTTCACCGCCTCTTCTAAGTTTATGGCCTCATCATGGAGGTCATGCACGCTGCTGCGAATGGTGTTCATGGCAGAATTCAGAGTAGAATCCAGTGTCTCCAGCGGCTCCGACAGTGCAGGCTCCTTATGAACGGCGCGCAGGGCCCCCACCATGAGAATGGAGCGGGAAAGAAGATGCCCGACATTATCATGGATCTCACGGGCAATCCGGTTACGTTCCCTCAGAGTGGCGGCGTAGATCTCGTAATCCTGTTTTTCCAGCAGTGCATGGTTCTTTTCCGTAAGAAGAAGATTCAGCTCCGTACTGTCATCTCTTGTCCGTTTATAGAGACTGTCCAGCTGCTCATAGGTTCCTGAGTTTCTTTGGAGCAGAAAGGCTAGCATCACCCCGAAGATTCCAAGAAAGAGAAGGTACAGGTCTGCTTCCCGGATGCTATATGCCCAGATATACAGGCAGAGACCTGCAGCGGCCGGAATATAGCGCTTATGATGCAGGAGTACATATGCACATGCCGGATAAAAATAAAGCAGCTCAGGAAGCAGTATGGATACGAGCAGATACAGGAGGGAGATGGGCAGGAGCAGCTTATTCAGCTCCAGAAAATAATCGGCGCAGCAGATAATCAGAGCCGTTAAAAACCCAAATACATAAACAATATCCGGTGAATCATGAAATAAAGTGAAAAAGCAAAATATAATCAATAATCCAGTGTCTCTGAAAAAATTCATGGGAACCTCTTTCTGTGCGGATAAATCATCACAGTCTGTTATATTTTCCATTATATCATGAATCAAAGATTCATGACCGCCATTTGCCGTTCGGAAAATGTACAGACACGCTTTTCTAACTAACGCTCATTATATCATAAAATGGCTGGATACGTAACTAATATGGTACAGGCTCCGCAGGTAAGAGATACCGTTCCTGTATATACCCTGCGGACGTATACAGGAGAAGGTGACATTTGTCACATGAAGATCATGACGTATGACACTACCGGAAGGAAAGAAAAGAAAGTATACTGAGACTATAAAGAACAAGGCCGCCGAGCGGCTAAGGAAAATGAAGTCAGAGGAGGCTTTGGAATGATAAAAATAGAAAACCTGGTAAAACGTTATGGAAAACTTGTGGCACTGGATCATTTGAATCTGGAGATAGAGGAAGGGGAGATATATGGACTGCTCGGTCCAAACGGATCCGGAAAAACGACGGCGATCAGCTGTATGCTCGCACTTTTAAAATACGACAAAGGCACGGTAAGCATTTTCGGCGAGGAGATGAGGCCTGATAATTATGGTATTAAACAGCAGATTGGAATCGTCCTTCAGAATGTAGCAGTCTTTGATGAGCTGACCGTCTATGAAAATATCGACTATTTCTGTGGGCTGTATGTGAAAGAAAGAGAGAGAAGAAAAAAGCTGGTTTTGGAGGCCATTCACTTTGTGGGGCTGGAGGACTATATAAAAATGCGGCCAAAGAAGCTTTCGGGAGGCCTGCTCAGACGTCTGAACATTGCATGCGGCATTGCACATAAACCCCGCCTTATCATCATGGATGAGCCGACTGTTGCGGTGGACCCGCAGAGCAGAAACCGGATTCTGGAGGGGATACAGGAATTGAACAGACAGGGATCTACCATCATCTACACATCCCATTACATGGAGGAGGTAGAACAGATCTGTACTAAAATCGCTATCATGGATCACGGCAGAAGCATTGCGGTCGGAACAAAAGAAGAACTAAAGGGCATGATTAAGACAGGGGAGACGGTTACCATAGAGGCAGCTGCTCTTGATTCGGAACAGATCAAGGATATCCGCCTTCTGCCCCATGTGTTCGATGTAAAATATGAAGAACAGACACTAACCGTGCGCTGCACAGGGGCAAAACACAATCTGATACGTATATTGAACTATTTACAGGAAAATGAAATACCATTCGGCAGGGTATTCTCGGAGCTTCCGACACTGAATGACGTTTTCCTCGAAATCACGGGAAAAGAGCTGAGAGACTAGGAGGGGATCACATGCTGCATTTAATGAAATATGATGTCAAAGTAAAGCTGCATAATTTTAATATGCTGTTTTGGCCCTTCTTTTTTCCGCTTTTGCTGGCTACCTTCTTTTACTTTGCGTTCGGCAAAATAGACGAAGCTGATTTTGAGACAGTGCCGGCTGCGGTTGTAGAGGAAAAAGGGCAGGCAGCGGATCAGGAATTTTTGGAGTTTCTGGATATGATGGAGCAGGATGATTCCAAACTGATCCATATAGAAACTATGGATGAAAAAAAGGCACTCCGTGCTCTGAAAGGAAAAGAGATATCCGGGATATTCTATGTAGGGGAGACTCCAACCCTTACCGTTGGAGGCGTGGGAATGGGAGAAAGTATCCTGCAGTCTCTGCTGGAAAGTTATTTGGACGGGAAGCAGACGATGATGACGATCGCGGCGGAACACCCGGAGGGAATCCGTAATGCAGCCGCCCAGATGTCCGATTATCAGGAGATGGTAAAACAGGTTTCTTTGGGCGGCAAGACAACAGACGGAAACTCACAGTTCTTTTATGCGCTCATCGCAATGGGCTGTCTGTACGGCTGTTTTATTGGATTTGGTTCCGCGCTCACCCTGCAGGCCAACCTGACCGCACTTGCGTCCAGAAGATGCGTTACGCCGACTCATAAACTGAAACTGATCCTGTCAGAGATGCTGACTTCATTTGGTATACATTTTATGAATATCATCATCCTGCTATTATATCTGCGTTATGTGCTTCACTTGGAATTCAGAGGGGAAATGCCGCAGATGCTGCTCGTATCATTCATAGGCTGTCTGATCGGTGTTTCCATGGGAATCTTTATCAGCAGTATCAGCAAGTTTGGGGAAGGCATCAAGATAGGGATACTCCTCGGAATCTCCATGGTATGCAGTTTTCTGGCAGGGCTGATGAACTCGGAAATGAAATATACGGTAGAAAGATACTGCCCGATTATAAACCGCATTAACCCGGCGGCTCTGATATCAGACGCATTCTACTGTATCAATGTCTATGATGATCCGGTGAGATTCAGGCGCAGTCTTCTTATCTTAACGTTCATGTCAGTGGTGCTGATCCTGGGATCATTCTTAGCAGTCAGGAGGGAACGTTATGACAGTATTTAAAGGTTATATGAAAATTGTAAAAGCAAATGTGGGACTGATGCTGATGTATCTGGCTATCTTTTTCGGCATCACTATGATGATCCAGGCAGTTACAAAAGATACCGGGAGCGGCAGCTACAGCGCGGAAAGCGTACATGTAGGCATCGTTGATGAGGACGGGGGCGCTCTGGCAAAAGGGCTGAAGGAGTATCTTGGACAGTTCCATAACCTGACTATGATAGATAATGACAAAGAAAAATTACAGGAAAGCCTGTTCTACAGAGAGTTAGAGTATATAGTAAAGATTCCCGCCGGCTTTGAAAAAAAGTGTCTGGAAGGCGGGGAGAAGCTGGAGGTGACGAAGGTGCCCGGCTCTTACACCAGTTTTTATGTGGATCAGCAGATTACCAGTTTTTTGAATAGTGTGAAGACCTACTATGCAGCCGGATATTCTGCATCGGATGCAGTTGATGCGGCTCTGGAAAGGCAGGGGGCAGAGATCACCATGCTGGACATCAATGGCAATGCAGGAGAAGTGCCAGGTTATACTTATTATTTCAGATACATTCCATATCTGATGATGAGTGTCCTCTGCTATGTGCTGGGAAATATCTTATCCGCATTCCATAAAGGGGATATCCCCAAAAGAATGCAGGCATGCGCAGTTTCAAACCGGAGGCAGAACCTGGAAGCGCTTCTGGCTGCCGGGCTCATGGGTGGAGCGTTGTGGGCGGTCTGCATGCTGGGGAACCTGGTTCTCTATGGCAAAGCGTTCCTCAAGAGCAGTTCCATTCCTTACTATCTGCTCAACTCGCTGGCGGTTCTGCTCGTGGTTCTGGCGCTGGCATATCTGGTGGGAATGCTGACCAACAATACAAATGCACTCAACGGTATTGTTAATACGGTGTCGCTTGGTATGTGCTTCCTGTGCGGGGTCTTTGTGCCGCTGGATGTTCTGAATAAAGGGGTAATAACAGTTGCACAGTTCCTGCCGGTTTACTGGTACGAAAAAGCGAATGATATGCTGGCGGACTTTGGAAATATTACAGGCAGTGTGCGCACGGAAGTGCTGCAGGCGGTTGGCATCCAGCTGGTATTTGCAGCGGCTATCCTGTGTATCGCTATGGCAGTGTCAAAAAAGAAGAAGATAGGGGCATAAACTGTAAAAACAGGACTGTACCTTTCTGGGAATATATGTTAGAATCTAAAAAAGATGTTCTCTGCACAGTGCGGAGAACATTTTTTCTGGGATTGAAAGAAAAAATTGTTACTGTCTACAGACAAACCTGTAAACGGTAACGATAAATTTTACTGAGTGAGGAGAGGTACGGGACTATATGACATTTATGAAGCGAATACTATTTGGAGATGACGGATTAGGGATTGACTGGGGAAAGTTTTACCGGAGTGTTTTTGCTCTTGTAATTCCTATGGCGCTGCAGAACCTGATTAATGTGGGGGTAACCGCCGCCGATGTAATTATGCTGGGGAGGGTGGGAGAGAAGGCGCTTTCAGGAGCGTCCCTGGCGGGACAAGTGCAGTATATCATGGTGCTTTTTTTGTTTGGGCTGACCTCCGGCGCCACAGTGCTGACTGCACAGTACTGGGGGAAGGGAGATAAGAAAACTATAGAAAAGATTCTGGGACTGGGGATGAAAGCGGCCATTATTGTCACTGCCATATTTACGGTGGCGGCCCTGCTGATCCCGGATCTTCTGATGCGGATATTTACAAATGATCCTGCGGTCATTTCCGAGGGTATGAAGTATCTGAGAATTGTTGCCTTTTCCTATGTCTTGATGGGAATTACCCAGGTTTACCTTTTTATTATGCGCAGCGTGGAACGGGTGGTAGTCGCAACGGTTGTATACCTGGTCTCTCTGATCTGCAATGTCATACTGAATGCGATCTTTATCTTCGGCCTCCTCGGCTGTCCTGCAATGGGAATACAGGGAGCCGCGCTGGGTACGCTGGCAGCCCGGTTTGTCGAGCTGATACTTGTGTTCGGTTATGCCAGGCTCTTTAATAAGGACATTAAGTTCCGTTTCCGCTATCTTATGCGGACAGACAAACTGCTGGTAAGGGATTTTCTCAGGTATGCGCTGCCGGTGGTGATGAATGAGGTGATGTGGGGGCTTGGAACGGCGGCGAACACCGCGATTCTTGGACATATGGGCAGTGCGGCTGTGGCGGCCAATTCCGTGGCGCAGGTGGCCAGGCAGCTGGCTACGGTAGTCGCATTCGGACTGTCCAGCGCGACAGCGATCTATCTGGGCAAGACGATAGGGGAGAAGAAGTTCGAACATGCAAAGGCCTATGCACACCGCTTCCTTCTTCTAAGCGTGGTGATGGGGGCGATAGGCGGCGCGATTATACTCGTGGCAGCTCCGGTAACAGCGGCTCTTCTTTCACTGACACCGGCGGCAAAGAGCTATCTGAAGTTTATGTTCTTTGTTATGTCTTATTTCGTGATTGCCCAGTCGTTCAATACAACGATGGTGGTCGGGACGTTCCGCTCCGGCGGAGACACGAGGTTCGGCTTGATCATGGACGTTGCTACGATGTGGGGATGCTCCATACTCTTTGGTTTCCTGGCAGCCTTTGTATTCCACTGCGGCGTGCCCGTAGTCTATATCATACTGATGAGCGACGAACTGATTAAAGTACCTATCACATGGATCAGGTACCGCAGCTATAAATGGCTGAAGGACGTGACCCGGGAGTTGGATTAGTTGTTACTGTGCATACCCTGCGGGCGGTAACAGTTCAGGCAGGCCTGAACTGTTACTGCGGGCGTGTACAGTAACGATTAGTTTTCTCCCATGGGTGTACTTTTTTTTAGAGTGTGTTATAATAGGAACAGTGGGCCGGCGTTCAGGACGAAGGCCCGGATTTGGTATCATGAAAGAAAGAGAAGGTAGAGTATTATGGCAGAAGAGTACAACAATGGCTGCAGTGAGCAATCCTGCTCCGGATGTTCACATGCCGGGACATGCGAAAGTAAAAAAGAAGATTTCAGAGTCCCTGCAAATGCATATTCACAGGTAAAAAAAGTAATCGGCGTTATCAGCGGAAAGGGCGGTGTGGGCAAGTCTCTTGTGACCGCTTCACTTGCCAGAATGATGCGTGAAAAAGGATATACGGTAGGTATTCTGGACGCCGACATTACAGGGCCGTCCATACCCAAGATGTATGGCGTGCACGAGATGGCAAAGGGCAGTGAGGATGGAATGTTCCCCTGCATTGCAAAGGATGAGACAAGGATTATGTCCGTGAATCTTCTTCTGGAGGAAGAGGACACCCCAGTGATCTGGAGAGGGCCGGTCATAGCAGGTGTTGTCACACAGTTCTGGACCGATGTTATGTGGGGCGACCTGGATTATCTATTTGTGGATATGCCGCCGGGAACCGGTGATGTTCCTCTGACCGTATTCCAGTCCCTGCCGGTAGACGGCGTAGTTATCGTGACCTCTCCGCAGGATCTGGTACAGATGATCGTGAAAAAAGCCTATAATATGGCGAAACAAATGAATATTCCGGTACTGGGAATCGTAGAGAACTATAGTTATTTAAAATGTCCGGACTGCGGCAAGGAGATCAGCATCTTCGGCGAAAGCCACATCGATGAGATCGCAGCAGATCTGGGACTGCCTGTTCTTGGCAAGATGCCGGTCGATACAAAGATTGCAGAAGCCGTAGAACAGGAAAAATTCTACGAGACGGAGAATCCGTATCTCAAAGATATCGAACTTTAGAGCGTGTCGGAAAAGAAAAGGCATCATCCGCTGTGAATACTTCATAGGGATGATGCCTTTTAACAATCAGTTATTAAAGTTTGATATTCTTGAAGAGATCTCCAAGACTGGTTCCAATGTTCTCACTCTTCGGAATCTCGACTCTTTCTTCAACTTCTTCCTGATGTTCTTCCAGAGCCTTCATGCTCAGGCTGATCTTTCCTTCTTTGATGCCGATTACTTTCACTTTCACAGTGTCGCCCACCTTCAGTACTTCGCCAGGGGTTTTAATACGCTTCTGGGAAATCTGGGAAATGTGTACAAGACCGGACAGACCGTTGTCAAGCTTAATGAATGCCCCATAGTTCTGCAGCGTCTCTACAGTTCCTTCCATAACAGTGCCGGTCTTAATGCTGGCAATCTGTTCTGCACGTGCCTGCTGTTCTTTTTCCTTCAGGATCTCACGTGCGGACAATACAAGGCGGTTATTCGCCTGATCCACATCAATCACGCGGACTTCTATGTCCTTCAGTAAATATGTTTCAAGATCTTCAATATATGAAAGAGAAAGCTTGGAAGCAGGGATAAATCCTCGTAGCCCTTCTACCATGGCTATAGCACCGCCGTTGACAATGCCTTCTACCTTAACTGGCAGAACCGTTTTCTTTTCCATATAATCCATCACTCTGTTCCATGGGTTGGCATCATCAAAATGTTCCTCGTAATCTGCCATTGTCTCAACCGGTTCATCGTTTGTCTGTAATTCTTCAGTTCTCAATTCTTCACTCATCGTCGCACCTCAACTTATCTTTTATAATTCATGTAGTCCATATAGTATAAGTATAGCATATTTGTGCCACAAAAAACAACAGGTCTTGTAACATTACTGAATTTAGATTGAGAGTTTTTTGAGGGGGGATGCTCTGGCAGTGGATGGGTGCAGGCCTCCTGAAGGGCCTCCCCCTCCAGTCACCCGCCAGGCTGGTTCATCCTGCCAGCAGGGAAGAACTTTTTTCTTGAAGAGGAGGTAAAACGAGGGCAGGCGGATGAGATTGGGGAAAAGTTGATAGTATATGGGGGGAGGACAAATACAGGGGATAGGGACAGATGTGGGATTCAGGCCGTTTTTTGAGTAGTATCTTATGTAAAAATAATGTGAATGTTTAAAATCTGGTTGACGAAAACTTAAAAAGGTGGCAATCTACTATTATGTGAATTTATGCTTAAAGGGGATATAAAATGGATAATGGAGTTAATAAACGAAAAGTATATGTAGTCGGCCATAAAAATCCTGATACGGATTCTATTTGTTCTGCGATTGCTTATGCAAGGCTTAAGACGATTGTGACAGGGGAGGACCATACTCCTCGCAGGGCGGGGCAGCTGAATGAGGAGACCCAATATGTGCTGGATCGTTTTAAGGTGAAGGTTCCTGCACTTTTGTCGGATCTGCGTGTACAGGTTAAGGACGTGGAACTGAGGAAGATTGAAGGGCTGAGCGGCAGTGTATCGATTAAGACGGCCTGGGCGCGGATGAAGGAACTGAATATTAAGACACTGCCGGTTACGAGGGATGGGAAGCTGGAAGGGCTGATTACGATCGGCGATATCGCCACATCCTATATGGATGTTTATGATAGTACAATTCTGTCGAGAGCTAGGACGCAGTACCGCAATATAGCGACAACGATTGGCGGGCGGGTCGTGATCGGTAATGACCACAGCTATCTGCTGAAAGGAAAAGTAGGCATTGCAGCTTCCAGCCGGGATCTAATGTCGGATTTTATAGAACAGGATGATCTGGTAATATTGGGAAACCGAAGAGAAGCCCAGCAGTGCGCGATTGACCTGAATGTGGGATGCATGGTTGTATGCCAGGGGGCAGAAGTACCGGATGACATTATTGATCAGGCAAGGGAGAAGGAGATTGTGATCATAAGTACGCCTCATGATACGTTTACCGTAGCCAGACAGATCAACCAGAGCATTCCTGTCAGGCATTTTATGACTAAGGAGGGGCTGATATCATTTAGGATGCGTGATTATGTGGATGATGTGAAGGAGGTCATGGCACATAAGCGATTTCGTGATTTTCCGATTCTGGACAATAGAGGGAATTTCCTTGGATTTATTTCCAGAAGGAGGCTTCTTAACTGCAGGAAGAAGCAGGTGATCCTCGTGGATCACAATGAAAAGAATCAGGCTGTGGACGGGATCGAAGAGGCTGATGTACTGGAAATCATAGACCACCACAGACTGAGCAGCATTGAGACGATGGGCCCGGTATTTTTCAGAAATCAGCCGGTGGGCTGTACAGCCACGATTATTTACCAGATGTATCAGGAAGAAGGCGTGGAAGTGGAGCCGACGATAGCGGCTCTCCTCTGTTCCGCAATCATCTCCGATACACTGATGTTCCGCTCACCCACATGTACATCCCTGGATGAGGCATCCGCAAGGAGTCTGGCCAGGGCCGCGAACATCAATATAGAAGAATTGGCCCTGGAAATGTTCAATGCGGGCAGCAATCTAAAAGGCAAGAGTGCGGAAGAAATTATCTTCCTGGACTTCAAACAGTTTACAGTTAATGAGACCGTTATAGGCGTAGGCCAGGTGAACTCTATGAGTGCGGATGAACTGAAGGAAATCAAGACCACAGTGCTTCCACATCTGGATAGCGCGCGAAAATCACACGGCCTGGATATGGTATTTTTCATGCTGACCAATATCGTGACCGAATCCTCCGAACTGCTCTGCTGCGGGCCGGATGCAAGGGAAAAGGTAATGTCAGCCTACGATTTGCGTGAGGATACGGAGGATCTCCTTCTGAAGGGGGTTGTATCGAGAAAGAAACAGCTTGTGCCAACACTGGTAGGCGCACTGCAGCAATAGGATCATATCGTGATTGAAACTGATTAAAGTACCCATCACTTGGAAGAGAAAGAAAAGAGGCACATACATTCATGAGCAGACAAATATGGAAACCAGGCAATATGCTGTACCCCCTCCCGGCAGTTATGGTAAGCGTAGGGGACAAGGAAGGCAATCAAAACATCCTGACTGTCGCATGGACGGGAACCATCTGTACGAATCCGCCCATGGTCTATATATCCGTGCGGCCGGAGCGCTATTCCTATCAGATGATAAAAGACACGGGTGAATTCGTTATAAATCTGACAACAGAAAAACTGGCGAAGGCTACGGACTACTGCGGGGTTAGATCCGGCCGTGACACAGACAAATGGAAAGAGACAGGCCTCACACCGGGGCCCGCCGAGACTCTGCTCTATGCACCGGTCATAAAAGAATGTCCTGTCAGCATTGAATGCCGGGTGACCGAGATCAAAGAACTCGGCAGCCATCACATGTTCCTGGCCGAGGTAAATACAGTACAGGTTGACGAATCCTACCTAAACGAAAAAAACAAGTTCGAACTCAATAAAACAGGACTCCTCGCCTATTCCCATGGAGAATACCTGGGGCTGGGAAAAAAAATCGGAACCTTCGGATATAGTATTCGCAAGAAGAGGAAACGGGGGAAGTAGGTTTGCGGGTGGGGGGGCGCCTGCCTGAGATGGGGAGAGGGATGCCGCCGGGACTTAGAGGAGGCTTTTTGTTTGTAACCCGCTTACGGAGAAGTCCTAACGCAAAAGGAACTGCCCATGAGGGCACGTACTACATGCAGCGAGAAAGCTTGATGCTTTCTCGCATTAGGTAGTACTGAGAGTGATTTCGGAAAATCACTTTTCATCCCTCATGGACAGTTCCTTTTACGTAAGGACTTCTAGACCGTGCGCTCTATACGAACAAAAAGCCTCCTCTAAGTCCCGGCGGCATCCCTCTCCCCATCTCAGGCAGGCTGGGCGTATCCGGCCGGAAATAAAAACTTACTTTGGGAGGCGTTTCACGAGGGCAGTGGATCTTGGTTGGATGTGAGGATGAAGATGGGAGCGGAAGCGCATTCCAAAAAATATTTTCAATATTTCCAATCTTCCCCAGAAATTTCGTGATATTCAAACCGGGTTTTCCGATACGCCCTTCAAAAACGGCCCTCCGTATCGCCGCCCCCATCCGTCTCTCCCGCAGATTCCCTCACACAGGCTGGTCTCTGCATACCGGATGCACGCAGCCTGTGGAAGGAGGGAGGTCTGGGGCGGGGAAGAAAATACAGGGGAGCCTTTGCAAAAGCATAGAATGCGCGGTCTAGAATGGCTTAATTGGCTGCTTTAGCAAAGGTTCCCCTGTATTTTCTTCCCCGCCCCAGACCTCCCTCTTTCCACAGGCGGACACTTACCCGATTCCGCGACCCAGCCCCTAAAGAATCCCTATGAATTTATGGAAAGCTTTGAGTCCGCTTTCGTTGCATTTATACACTCCGGCATCTTCGAGTACCTGGCAGAAGACTTTACCGATTTCCTGCTGGAGTATATGGTCGATATTTTCCGGGGTGATCTCCGGATACCCGGGCAGGAAGCTTTCCGCCCAGTCGGCGTGTTTCGTCAGAATCTCATCGCTGCGGAGGTCTTTTTTCTCTAGTATAAAGGTCTTCAGCCGCTCCATCTCATCCTTTAAACGGGCGGGGAGTACGGCGAGGCCCATGACCTCTATCAGACCGATATTTTCTTTTTTGATGTGATGCAGGTTTGCGTGCGGGTGGTATACACCCAGCGGGTGCTCCTCTGTGGTGATGTTATTACGCAGTGTCAGGTCAAGCTCGTACAGACCGTTGTGCATTCTGGCAATCGGGGTGATGGTGTTGTGAGGCTGTCCTTCTGTTTCTGCGTAGATGAAGGCTTTCTCATCGGTATAGCCTCTCCAGGCCTTAAGGATGTGGTCCGCCAGATCGATGATCCGGTTTTCATTATTTCCCTGGAGACGGATGACAGAGAGAGGCCACTTTACAATGCCGGCTTTGACATCCTCGAAGCCTTTCACCTCAAATGTGCTGATTACAGGTGCCTTTGCCATTGCAAAGGTGTAATTACCGCCCTGGAAGTGGTCATGGCTCAGAATGGAGCCGCCTACGATCGGCAGGTCGGCGTTGGAACCAAGAAAATAATGTGGAAATAATTTGACAAAATCAAACAACTTCCGGAAGGTGTTTTTTTCTATCTTCATGGGAACATGTTCGCCGTTCAATACGATGCAGTGCTCGTTGTAATAAACATAGGGGGAGTACTGAAAGCCCCAGCCGCTGTCGTTGATAGTGACTGGAATAACCCGGTGATTTTCGCGGGCCGGATGGTTGGTACGTCCCGCATACCCCTCATTCTCCATGCAAAGCAGGCACTTCGGATAGGAGGAGGCCTTGGCGTTCCTTGCTGCAGCGATGGCCTTGGGGTCTTTTTCCGGTTTGGATAGGTTGATCGTGATATCCAGTGTGCCGTATTGGGTATCAACCGTCCATTTCATGTCCTTTGCCACGCGGTAGCGGCGGATATAATCGCTGTCCTGGCTGAACTTATAATAATAGTCTGTGGCAGCCACAGGTGAGGTTTCGTACAGTTCCCAGAACTTTTTCTGGATCTGGGCGGGGCGGGGCAGCAGACAGTTCATCAGTTTAGTATCAAATAAATCGCGGTATACGATGCTGTCTTCTATGATGCCGCGGCTGCATGCTTCGTCCAGAAGGTTTCTGAGCACATCCTCCAGGACAATGCCGGAAAGATCGCAGTCAGTATCTTCATACTCGTCTTCATGATACAGATCCAGCAGCAGATTCGTTGTGTAAACGCGTTCGCATTCCGGAGTCAGGCCGGTCTGAATTCCATACTGAACCAGCTTTTTGATAGAATTACTTAACATGAGGCGTCCCTCCTGCCATCGGCAAATCCTGTGGGGTGGGTGCTGTGCCATTTCCAGGCAGAAGAGATGATCTCTTCAAGATCCGCATGCTCTGGTTTCCAGCCGAGTACTTTCTTTGCCTTTTCACTGGAGGCAATCAGCCTTGCCGGATCTCCGGCGCGTCTCGGCGCAGTCTGTGCCTTGATTTCCAGACCTGTGGCTTTGCGTGCGGTTTCAATGACCTCCTTTACGGTAAAGCCAACGCCATTGCCGAGATTAAAAGTATTGCTCTCCCCGCCGTTCATTAGATACTCTACCGCCAGGATGTGAGCCTGTGCCAGATCGGTTACGTGAATATAATCCCGGATACAGGTGCCATCCTTTGTGTCATAATCATCTCCGAAAATGCTGATATAATCGCGTTGTCCCAGAGGAACCTGGAGAATCAGCGGGATCAGGTGGGTCTCCGGGCTGTGTGCTTCACCGATACAGCCGCTTTTATGAGCACCGCAGGCATTGAAATAGCGCAGCGCAACAAATTTGAGGCCATGAGCCTTATCTGTCCACATCATCATTTTTTCCATAGCCAGCTTGGTCTCACCGTATGTATTGGTGGGACAGGTATTATCATCTTCCAGGATCGGAATGTTTTCCGGCTCTCCGTAGGTAGCAGCAGTGGAAGAGAAGACAATTTTCTTGACATTGTGGGCAATCATGGACTCCAATAGCACTTTAGTGCCGCAAACATTGTTATCATAATATTTTAGCGGATCCACCATGCTTTCACCTACCAGGGAATTCGCTGCGAAATGGATGACCGCGTCGATGGTTTCCTTTTCAAAAACGGAATCGATAAAAACACGGTTCCGGATGTCTCCCTGATAGAAGCGCGCTTTGGGATGAACCGCTTCGATATGGCCTGTTTCCAGATTATCCGCAATGACGACATCCTCTCCCTTGTCAATAAGTTCATACACTGTGTGGGAACCGATATATCCGGCTCCTCCTAATACTAATACAGACATTTCATTTCCACCTTTCTGATCTTGTTTCCAGGTTACCTAAGACGGAATCCTGCGGGCCCCGCCGCCGATTTCTACAGTATAGAATTCCGCTTCGCCGCCGGTTTTTTCCTGATAGCCCCTGCCCACAGCCTTGATAAATTCATCTACTGCGCTGTTTTCCACGATGCTGACCGTACATCCGCCGAAACCGCCGCCCGTGATACGGGAACCGGTCACGCCGGGAACTTTCCATGCCAGGTCGACCAGAATATCGATTTCCTCGCAGGACACTTCATAATCATCCCGCAGAGATATGTGGGACTGGTTCATCAGCTCCCCAAAACGGGTGATATTTCCTTCTTTCAGCGCCTTGACAGCCTCGATGGTACGCTGGTTTTCAGCAACGGCATGTTTAGCGCGCCTTACTTTGACCGGGTCAGGGATGACCTCCTTGAATTTTTCAAAGGTATCCATATCCAGGTCGCCGAGCGTATTGATATCCAGCTCCTTCTGGAGCGCTGCGAGTGCATCGGCACATTCCTGGCGCCTCTCATTGTATTTGGAATCCACCAGGCTGTGTTTTACCTTACTGTTGGTGATAATGATTTTGGCATCTTCCAGTTCAACCGGAGCGTACTCGTAATTCAGGGTCGCGGTATCCAGGAAAATGGCATGATCCTTTTTGCCCATGGCTACGGCAAACTGATCCATGATACCGCAGTTGCAGCCGTTGAAGTTATTCTCGGAATACTGCCCAATGAGTGCAAGATCGGTCATGCTGAAGCGGTCAATACAAAAGAGATCGGTCAGAATGACGCCCGTGAGCACTTCCAGGGAAGCAGAGGAGGAGAGACCGGAACCGTTCGGGATATTGCCCCAGATCACCATGTCAAAACCAGTGTCCAGTGTGATGCCCTTTTGGGCGAAGGCCCATACAACGCCGAGGGGATAGTTAGCCCAGCCATAGGAAGCTTTGTTTGTCAGGTCGTCCAGAGATGCTTCCACCACACCGAAGCTATCCAGGTTCATGGAATAAAAGTGCATGGATCTGTCAGTACGTCTTTTGGCAATGCCATAGGTGCCGAGGGTCAGCGCACAGGGAAAAACATGGCCTCCATTATAGTCGGTGTGTTCTCCGATCAGGTTCACACGCCCTGGCGAAAAGTAAAATCCTGCACCCTCAGTGCTTCCGAAGAATTCTTTGAATTTTGCGAATAATTTGTCTTTCATGATTTCTGCCTCACTTTCGTCTATGTATATACATTCTCTGGTTGTTACTATTCACGGCCTATGTACCGTGAATAGTAACATCTGGTTTCTTCTTTATCCTGCCCCTATTATAGCGAAAAAGGGATGGGATGTATATAAAAAATCCGTGCAGATATATGTAATAATGTTGCATGGAAATCGAGAGGAGGATATAATAAGAGAAGGGAATAAAGGTATCAGAAAAAAGGATAAAATCTTAGACGAAAGGGGAGATTGATGTTGGAAGGAACCTATAAGTATTCTTATAAAGCAGATGAAAACCTGCTGACCTCCTTATCAGTGTATAATGTGGGCCATCAGAAATGCGGGCCGGGTTATCAGTGGGGGCCGGGAGTGCGGGACCATTACTGTATCCACCATATTATCTCGGGAAGCGGGTTCTACAGCGTAAATGGCAGCACCAGCAGACTGGCGGAGGGCGATACCTTTATCTTGTATCCGGATACGGAGGTCAGATACTATGCGGACCGTGAAGATCCGTGGGAATATGCCTGGGTAGGATTTATGGGGACCGATGCTGCACCGATTATCCGTGCAACTGATTTCACAAAAGAAAAGCCATTCATAGAGAACGGAGGTCCGCCCAGAAAGATTCTGCAGGGCCAGCTGAGCAGAATCTATGAGGTGAAGGGGAACAGCCATGAAGCGGCTGTAGCCATGACAGGCGCCCTGTACACGCTGCTCTCCACATTTATGCATTATTCGGGCAACAGGGAACCAGCCAGGGATATTCAGCTCTCCTATGTGGAAAAGGCAAAGGCTTATATATCAACCAGCTATTCCTATCCTATCACGGTGGAAGATGTGGCGGCCTATGTGGGGATCAGCAGAAGCCATCTATACCGTTCATTCCAGGCCTGCCAACAGCAGTCCCCCAAGGAGTATCTGAGCAGTTTCCGCGTAAAACAGGCCTGCCTCCTCTTGAAGGAGACAAGCCTGTCTATTGCTGCAATCGCATATTCTGTTGGATTTGAGAATAATCTCTATTTCTCAAAAGCATTTAAGAAACAGATGCTGGTCAGCCCCACCGAGTACAGACGAGGCTAGTCCTATCCTGCTATCAGTTCCCCGTTCAGCCGAGGCTCCTCGAGCGGCTTGATTTTCAGCCGTATAATGCGCCTGAACATCAGTGTGGTGACCGTAACGGCTACAATCTCTGCAATCGGAATTGCCCACCAGACTCTGGAAAGACCGAACACTCTTGCAAACAGATAAGCCACAGGCAGAATGACAAAAAGCTGTCTGATCACGGAGACCATCAGACTGTAAACTCCGTTCCCGAGCGCCTGGAAAACGGAGATGATGATAATAATGTATCCTGCAAAGATAAAACTCAGACTGATGATGCGCAGTGCAGGCACACCGATTCCAAGCATGTTTTCGGAAGCATCAAAAATTTCCAGAAGCTGTACAGGGAAAATCTGGAACACGACCAGCCCCACCAGCATGATCCCTACGGCAATCAGGACGCTCATTTTGATGGTAGCCATGATTCGCTCCCTATTCTTTGCCCCGTAGTTGTATGCTATGATGGGGATCATGCCGTTATTCAGGCCGAATATGGGCATGAAGATAAAGCTCTGCAGCTTGAAATACACGCCGAATACGGCTGCGGCAGTGGACGAGAAGATCAGAAGGATCTTATTCATCCCGAATACCATGACGGAACCGATGGACTGCATGATAATCGAAGGAACACCAACCTTATATATAGTGGCAATAATTGTCTTATTGGGCCGGAAAGTCCTCATATTCAGATCCAGCTCCGTATTCTTTTTACAATTAAAATAAAGGGACATACAGACCGCTACCAGCTGTCCGATCACGGTAGCCAGAGCCGCGCCTGCGACCTCCATGCGCGGCAGGCCGAACATTCCGAAGATCAGGATCGGATCCAGGACAATGTTGATAATCGCACCAGTTCCCTGGGTGATCATGTTGTAAATCGTCTTGCCTGTGGACTGGAGCAGGCGTTCAAAAGTGATCTGCATAAATATCCCCACAGAGACAACGGTTATAATCAGCATATACTGGGTGCCGTAGCGAACAATGACCGGATCTTTTGTCTGGACGGTAAAGAAAAAATGGGAGCCGGCCAGACCGATGACCGCCATGACAATATAACTGATCATGCCAAGAAAGATTCCGTTTTTAGCGGCAGCATTTGCCCCTTCAAGATTTTTCTCCCCAAGATTCCTGGACAGGAGGGCGTTGATGCCGACCCCGGTGCCCGCGGCTATAGCTATCATCAGATTCTGCACAGGAAACGCAAGGGAAACCGCCGTCAGGGCCTCCTCATTGATCTGTGCGACAAACACGCTGTCAACGACATTGTAGAGCGCTTGTACCAGCATAGAAATAATCATTGGCAGGGACATGGTGATTAATAATTTTGGAACGGGCATAACGCCCATTTTATTTTCCGCTTGTGGTGTTTTTTCCATTTTAAATACAACCTCCTCATATGTAGAACGTGTTCATTATAACATCAATAAAATTTAAGTACAATGCATATATATAAAAGAATCGTTAAAAAAGGGTTGTGTGCTGTTTGCGTTTAAAAAGAATGATGCAGGGAGCCGGTTTTGTATACGTGCTTCTGCTGCTGGGAGCGGTCTGCCCGTCCCTGTTTACAATTGGAAAGCAGGCGGAAGGGGAGGCGCCGGGAACCGCATATGCCAATGCATCCGCCTATGTGGCGGATTCTATAATGGAAAAGCCGAAAATTGCCATTACTTTTGATGACGGGCCAAGCGCCGTCTACACGCCCCGGCTTCTGGATGGGCTGAAGGAAAGGGGTGTGAAGGCAACTTTCTTTCTGATTGGGCAGAACATAGAAAAGGAAGGCGGCAGTGAGATTGTAAAGCGTATGTATGAAGAAGGGCACCTGATCGGGAACCATACATATCACCATGTGGAAATTACGAAGGTAAGCAACGACGAGGCCTACCAGGAGCTAATGCTCACCAATGAGGCCATCGAAAACATTACGGGTGAGGAAGTGCAGTTTATGCGCCCTCCGTTTGGCCTGTGGCAGAAAGAGCTGGAAAAGAAGATCCATGTGCTGCCAGTGATGTGGAGCATTGACCCATTGGACTGGGCTACGGAAAATGTAGATGAAATTGTCAATAAAGTAGTGACGGAAGCGCAGGAAAATGATATTATTCTGTTGCATGACTGTTACGACAGCTCAGTAAAAGCGGCGCTGCGCATCATCGATCTGCTTCAGGCAGAGGGGTATGAGTTTGTAACCGTAGATGAGCTGATGCTGGACTGACATGCAGAATAAACGTAACCCCGGGGCAGTCGGGATACATGCCCTGTTGAGGGGCTGCAGCAGAGCTGCAGTTTATGGAGGAAAAGATGTTAAATGAATATTCCAGGACGGAATTATTGATTGGAAAAACCGGGATGGAGCGGCTGAGGGCTGCGTCTGTCATGGTATTCGGCGTAGGGGGAGTGGGCTCACACTGCATTGAAGCACTTGCGCGCAGCGGTGTCGGCCGTCTGACGCTGATCGACAATGACACCGTCTCTTTGACCAATATCAACCGGCAGTCCATTGCCTATCACAGTACCATCGGAAGATATAAAACAGAAGTTATGAAGGAGCGGATCAGGGATATCAATCCGGAGATCTGCGTAAAAACATATGAGATGTTTGTGCTTCCGGACAATCTGGAAGCATTGTTTGAGGAGAAGCCGGATTATGTCATCGACGCCATAGATACAGTTACTGCCAAGCTGGCGCTGGTGGAACTGGCGCTGAGACTGGATATCCCGGTCATTAGCAGCATGGGGACAGGAAATAAACTGCACCCGGAGATGTTTGAGATCACAGACTTGTCCAAAACAAGCGTGTGTCCGCTGTGCAAGGTGATGAGAAAAGAGCTCAAAGCCCGGGGTATCTTTCACTTGAAAGTACTGTATTCCAGAGAGAAACCGATTGATACATCCGAAAGGGATACCGGGGAGGACAAAGGGCAGCGCCGCAGCATACCGGGCAGCATCTCTTTTGTGCCCCCAGCTGCAGGACTTCTGATTGCGGGGGAGGCCCTGCGGGATATCATTGAGAAAGGAAAAGCCTGATGGTCTGTTTCGGATTGTCAAGCAGTGGAAAAAGAATGGATTTATTTGATTATATGAGAGAGACAAATCAGGAGAAGGAAGCGCCGCTGGCATCTAGAATGCGGCCGTCTACTCTGGAAGAGGTGGTAGGGCAGCAGCATATTATCGGAAAGGACAAACTGCTGTACCGTGCAATCAAGGCGGACAAGCTGGGTTCCCTGATATTTTATGGACCTCCCGGCACCGGAAAAACAACGCTGGCCAAAGTAATAGCCAATACAACAAGCGCCCAGTTTAAGCAGATCAACGCGACAATTGCCGGAAAAAAGGATATGGAAGAGGTGGTAAAAGAGGCAAAGGAGCTTCTTGGCATGTACCAGAAGAAGACCATCCTCTTTATCGATGAGATCCACCGATTTAATAAAGGGCAGCAGGACTACCTGCTTCCTTATGTGGAGGACGGAACCATCACGCTGATCGGGGCGACGACAGAGAATCCCTACTTTGAGGTAAACGGAGCTCTGCTTTCAAGATCCAGTGTGTTTGAGCTGCGGTCTTTGAGCCGCGGGGATGTAAAGACATTGCTGAAACGCGCCGTTTATGATAAAGAGAAGGGGATGGGAACTTTCAAGGCAGAGATCACGGAGGAGGCGCTGGAGTTTTTGGCCGATGTGTCGGGCGGTGATGCGAGAAATGCACTGAATGCGGTGGAATTGGGAATCCTGACCACCGAAAGAGGGGCGGACGGGGTGATCCATATTACGCTGGATGTGGCCTCTGAGTGTATCCAGAAGCGTGTTGTGCGGTATGACAAGACGGGAGATAACCATTATGATACAAGCTCTGCATTTATAAAAAGCATGAGGGGGTCAGACCCCGATGCTGCCGTTTATTACCTTGCAAAAATGTTGTATGCAGGGGAAGACATCAAGTTCATCGCGCGGCGGATTATGATTTGTGCCTCGGAGGATGTGGGAAATGCGGACCCCATGGCGCTGACGGTTGCGGTATCTGCAGCACAGGCGGTAGAACGCATCGGGATGCCGGAGGCGCAGATCATCCTCGCGCAGGCAGTGACCTATGTCGCATCCGCACCAAAGAGCAATTCCGCCACCAATGCCATTTTCTCTGCAACAGAATGTGTCCGCCAGAAGAAGACAACGGTTCCCGCCCATCTGCAGGATGCTCACTATAAAGGTTCACAGAAGCTGGGGCATGGAGTAGGGTACAAATACGCACACGATTATCCGGGGCATTACGTAAAGCAGCAGTACCTTCCGGACGAAATAAAAGACGCCAGATTCTATGAACCGGGCGTCCTTGGATACGAAAAAACGATACGTGAATATTTAGAGAAGCTGAGACAGGAGTGAGGAATAGATCTTCTGGCTCTCCCTTGACCAGTTGCTGGCAATGGTTTCGGCCTCGATCTCCGTCGGGACAGTGATCTTAAGATCAATCAGGCTGAAGCCATTTTCCACGATCTGGCAGCGCACCTCATATTCATGGTTTGTATTCAGGTAATAGTCTGATTTGATAGCAACTTCTTCTTTTAGGTCATACTTTTTTTCTTTTAAAAACTCATCAATATCGTTCTGTATTGCGGTTGAGATCTTATTCTTGAAGAACTGGATTGTCTCCGCTCCATTTTCCGTCAGGTGGTACAGCGTACGGTTGTGAGTGGTCTCTACCCGGAGCAGCCCGGATTCCACCATCTCCGACAGCGTTTCCTGCAGCTTAAAATAAGTAGTATAACCCTTGTCCAGAATGAATTCCGAAATCTGGGATGTGGTCAGAGGAAAATCTACTTTCTCCAGCATGTATAATACGATTAACTTATATAGGGTAAATGTTTCAGTCATAATACTCCTTTCCCTGCCAGATGTCCTGCTCCTTCAGATAACGGTGCAGGGTATTCAGGACAGTTCTTTTATTGCTGCTCCAAAGCGGAGCAGCCAGAAGACCGCTGGGACCGTCGCCGGTCAGACGGTGTATTGCGATCCGGGGATTGAGATGCGAGATACATGTGCCCAAAAATTGAATATACTCCATCATCCCGGGGACGTAAAACGGATGCTTTTCATATTCCAGGGCAAGATCCGTTCCTTTTAAAATATGCAGAAGCTGCAGCTTTATGCCCTGTATATCCATGTGGTTCAGATAATCCAGTGTCTCCAGCATCTGCTCTCTGGTCTCGCCTGGCAGATAGAGGATGGTGTGGACGATCACGACAATGTCCCTGCTTCTGAGAGCACCGACTGCACTTTCAAAGACAGGCAGGTCATATCCCCTCCGGATGTACGCTGCAGTTGCTGGATGGATTGTCTGAAGCCCCAGTTCCACCCATACTGGTTTGATCCGGTTGATTCTGTCTAACAGTTCCAGGACGTCAGGGCCCAGACAGTCGGGCCTAGTGGCAATAGAAAGAATTCGGACATCAGGATCTGCAATGGCCTGCATGTACAGCTCTTCCAGACGGCGTACCGGAGCATAGGTATTGGTAAATGCCTGAAAGTATGCGATATAAGAGTGAACCGGACGTTTCCCATTCAGGGCCTGCTTTCCGGCGGCAATCTGCTCTGTGACGGAGCAGGCTCTTGAGCCGGCGAAGTCTCCGGAGCCCTCGGCGCTGCAGAAGATACAGCCTCCGTGCCCTAAAGTGCCGTCCCGGTTCGGGCAGGTCATGCCGCCGTCCAGGGTGATCTTATATACCTTCTCTCCATAGGCCTGTTTCAGGTCATAGTCCATGGAGTGGTAACGCTTTTCCCCCCAGCGCATCATCTATATCAGTTCCTTTACTGCCTTGCTCACCGCCTCGGCTACGCGCGGATCAAAAGCTTCCGGCAGGATATTGTTTTCATTCAGGTCTTCCTCCGCAACAAGCCCGGCGATTGCCTTGGCAGTAGCCAGCTTCATATCCTCCGTAATCTGGGACGCGCGCCCCTCCAGGGCACCCTTAAATATACCCGGGAAAGCTACCACATTATTCACCTGGTTCGGAAAATCTGAACGTCCGGTCCCAACGACTTTTGCACCGGCTTCCTTTGCAAGATCCGGCATGATCTCCGGTACCGGGTTCGCCATTGCAAAAAGAATTGCGTCCTTATTCATAGAGGACACCATCTCTTTTGTCACAATATTAGGTGCAGAGACACCTACAAATATATCTGCACCCTGAAGCGCATCGGCCAGCGTACCTGTCCGTCCTTCCAGATTCGTAACCTCTGCCATCTTTTGCTGCATCCAGTTCAGATCAGGGGAGGCCTTGCTTATCATACCATTGATATCACACATGGTAACATGACGGAAACCATATGTAAGTAAAAGCCTGGTGATAGCAACACCGGCGGATCCCGCACCGTTAATCACCACGCGGCATTCTTCTTTGACCTTTCCGGTGACTTTCAGCGCATTGATAATACCGGCCAGGACAACGATAGCCGTCCCGTGCTGGTCATCATGGAAAACAGGGATATCCAGCAGCTCTTTTAAACGCTCCTCGATCTCGAAGCAGCGCGGGGCCGCGATATCTTCCAGATTGATGCCGCCAAATGCGGGAGCAATGTGAACTACAGTCTTAATGATCTCTTCGGTATCCTGGGTATCAAGACAGATCGGAACCGCATTGACACCGCCAAATTCCTTAAAAAGAACGGCCTTTCCCTCCATAACAGGCATTGCAGCCAGGGCGCCGATATTGCCGAGTCCAAGAACCGCACTTCCATCGGAGACAACTGCAATCGTATTAGATTTTATCGTGTATTTATAAGCATCTTCCGGATCCTCTGCGATTGCCTTACAGGGTTCTGCAACACCAGGAGTATAGGCAATGGCAAGATCCTCGCGGGAGTTCACATGGGCCTTAGCCGTAGTCTCGATCTTACCCTTCCATTTTTCGTGCATCTGCAATGCTTTTTCACTGTTTGTCATCTTTCTTACCTCGCTGTATCTTCATATTCTTATAGATTCTTGCTATCTGTCCAATATAATAACACTCTTATAAAAGCAACGCAAGGCAGGATTGCTATAGTAACGAGATTTAGTCTCGTTGGCGGACTGGGACGTTCCATGAAGTGTTAGCCGCAAGCCCTCTAAAAAAACTCTTTCTTTTTGGTGGAAGATGATGTATAATAGCTACAGATTTAACAAGTCAAGTGAGGATTCATTCCCTTTATAAGTGGATTGATGAATCACAGGAAACAAGATTAACGGCAGTGTTGGGTGGAGAGGAATCGGTATCCCCCACTGACATGAGATGAATCTACGCATCGATGGAAGATGCAGTCGTACTCTATAGAATTACCGAGTGCGGATAGGAATAGTATATCTTTGAGGATACAGGCAGACGCCTGAATTCGGACAAGTCGTTTCAGACTAAAGGCTCCCGTAAAATTTAACAAGATAAGATGAGGATTTTCCCGCCGCTATAGACGGTGAGATGAATCATGAAAAACAAGATTAACGACAGTTTGGGCAGGAGAGGAGTCACTATCTCCCACTGGCATGAGATCAATCTACGCATCTGTATTGGATGTACACGTACTCTGTGAAATTATCGGACGTGGATTGAAACAAAAGAATACTGTAGAAAAGCCATATATTTATTGAGAAAGGAATTAAAGTATTATGACGAGAGAAAAATATGAATCTCTGCCGCTTGCAACATTAAAAGACCTGGCAAAAGCACGAAAAATGAAAGGTGTATCAGCTATGAAAAAAAGCGGGCTGATTGACGCTATGCTGGCTCAGGATGAGAAAGAGAAGATGGAAGAAGCAAGGGCAGAAGCCAAGGAAGAAGTAAAAGAAGAATTGAAAGAAAAGAAGGAAGGCACGGATATTGAACAGCTGGACAGCGGTAAGTCAGCCAACGGGATTCTGGAGGTTCTGCCGGACGGATACGGATTTATCCGATGCGAGAACTACCTGCCGGGAGAAAACGATGTTTACGTATCCCCTTCACAGATCAGGAGATTTAATCTGAAAACCGGTGATATCATTTCCGGAAATACACGAATTAAGACACAGTCTGAGAAGTTCAGCGCCCTTTTGTATGTTTCCACCATCAATGGTATGAGGCCGTCGGAGGCAATGAAGAGAAATAATTTTGAGGACCTGACTCCGATCTTCCCGAATCAGAGGCTGCGCCTGGAGACACCGGGATGTTCTACAGCTATGCGTATCGTAGATCTGCTTTCTCCTATAGGAAAAGGGCAGAGGGGGATGATCGTGTCACCCCCGAAGGCCGGAAAGACGACCCTGCTGAAGGAAGTGGCGCTCTCTGTACAAAAGCGTGAGCCGAATATGCATCTGCTGATTCTGCTCATTGATGAGCGCCCGGAGGAAGTAACAGATATCCGTGAGGCGATCGCAGGACCGAATGTAGAAGTCATTTATTCTACATTTGATGAACTTCCGGAGCATCATAAAAGGGTATCCGAGATGGTGATTGAGCGCGCAAAAAGGCTGGTTGAGCATGGCAAGGATGTTACGATCCTTCTGGACAGTATTACAAGGCTTGCCCGTGCATACAATCTGACGGTTCCTCCATCAGGGAGAACACTTTCCGGCGGTCTTGATCCGGCAGCGCTTCATATGCCGAAGCGGTTTTTCGGTGCAGCCAGAAATATGAGAGAAGGCGGCAGCCTTACGATCCTGGCTACTGCACTTGTGGAAACAGGGAGCAAGATGGACGATGTGGTATACGAGGAATTCAAGGGAACCGGCAATATGGAACTGGTGCTGGATCGAAAACTCCAGGAGAAGAGGGTATTCCCGGCGATAGACATACCAAAATCAGGAACCAGAAGGGAAGACCTCCTGCTCAGCAGAGAGGAACAGGATGCAGTCTATATTATCCGCAGGGCAATGAACGGCCTGAAAGCGGAAGAAGCCGTGGACAACCTGCTGAATATGTTCTCACAGACAAAGAGCAATGCAGATCTTGTCCAGGTTGTGATCAAAAAGAAATTTCTATAGCAATGGCATAAGGATACGCTGGTCCAGACAGCGAATACCATATCAAAGGAATTTACGCAGCGCAGTTCTAGTATACATTGAGTACCTTCAGAAGCAATAGGAAAAGCACTAGCAGAATGCTTGGTTTTACGATTTTAGCGCCATTTTTCATAACCATTCCTGCACCCAGGTAGCCGCCGGCCATATTGCACAGTGCGGCTGCGATCCCAACGGGGATCAGTACCTGGCCATTTAGCAGAAAGATAATGAGGGATGTAATATTCGTTGTCAGATTAATTACTTTTGCCTGTGCGTTGGCGGTTTTAATACTGAGCTTAGCAAATACGGTAAAAGCGATGATCAGAAACGTACCCGTACCCGGCCCATAGAATCCGTCATAGATACCGATGATAAAAGCAGCAATGACTGCGGTTATGTAAGTTCTTTTGTCCAGCGTAACAGAATCGCTTCCTTTATCATGGAACAGCTTTTTATTCAGCACCAGGAATGCAGATACTGGCAGTATACCAATGAGTACATACAGCATGATCTTCTCCGGTACGATCATGGAAATATGTGCACCGATTGAAGAGCCCGCAATTGCGGCAATCACGGAAGGAATGGCCAGCCGGAAGCTGACAAGCCCGTTTTTCATAAAACGTATTGTGGCAAGCGTGGTTCCGCAGGTGGAAGACATCTTATTGGTGGCAACCGCCATATGAGGAGGAAGTCCCGCGATAAGATAGGCGGGCAGAGAGATCAGGCCACCGCCGCCTCCGATTGCATCTACCAGCCCGGCAAGAAAAAGAAAGGGGCATACGATTAGAAATGTGGAAGCGGAAAGTTCGATAATTGGGGTAGTGATATCCATATGAGCAACTCCTTATGTCATTAATGATAAATCAAACATGGGAATTATATCACAAACCGGATATACAAAAAAGACTTGTCCTATTTTATTTGTTTATTCTGAAAAATAGCTTGCAAAACCATAAATCTTATGATACAATAACAAAGCTGTTTAGAGATTATAATGACTATATATTAAAATAGAGAGGTGAAAATCATGAGAGAAGGAATCCATCCAGAGTACCATCAGGCGACAGTAACTTGCAACTGCGGCAACACATTTGTAACAGGCTCAACAAACAAGAATATTCACGTGGAAATCTGTTCCAAATGCCATCCATTCTACACTGGACAGCAGAAAGCAAATCAGGCTCGCGGACGTGTTGACAAGTTCAACAAAAAATATGGTATTAAATAGGAATGACTTATTGCAGGCTGAGGTGAGATATCTCAGCCTGTTCTTGGGTAAAGGACTGTCCGTAATCACATGATCACTTTGCTCAGCAAATTGCGCAAGTGATTTCCGGGCAGTTCCTTACAAGTAACTATATATGCAGATTTGATCAGAAGGTCAGCAACTTCGGAGAAGAAGGAACTGACCCTTTTCTGGTACAGAAGACAGGAGGACGCATGAAGTCATCGAACATAGGCGGACAGGCAGTTTTGGAAGGCATCATGATGAAGAATGGTAATCAGTATGCGGTGGCGGTCAGGAAACCTGATAAAGAGATCGCGGTAGATATACAGGAGTACAAGAGTGTAATTCCATGTAAGCCGCTGATGAAGATTCCTTTTATACGGGGTATCTTCAATTTTGTAGATTCCCTTGTCCTGGGGATGAAGACACTGATGTTTTCGGCGAGCTTTTTTGAAGAGGAAGAAGAGACAGAGGTGGAGCTGACAGAGGAAGCAATTGCAAAGAAGGAGAAGCAGGATAAACTGTTTATGAATCTGACGGTTGCATTTTCCGTAGTTCTTGCGGTTGCCATATTTATGGTTCTTCCTTATTTTTTGAGCAATATAATGCGGAAGCACATTGCATCCAGAGGGGTAATCACCATTCTGGAAGGCGTGATCCGCCTGGCCATTTTTCTGGGATATATTCTGCTTGTCTCCAGGATGGAAGATATCCAGAGAACATTTATGTATCATGGCGCAGAACATAAGTGCATCAATTGTATTGAACATGGGCTCATTCTGAATACAGACAACGTAAGGAAAAGCTCCAAGCAGCATAAACGCTGCGGCACAAGCTTTCTGTTCTTTGTCATGATAGTGAGTATTATATTCTGCTTCTTTATTACAGCAGAGTCACAGGTTATGAGAGTTGTGCTGCGTATCGCGCTTCTCCCGCTGATCGCAGGGGTATCATATGAGATTATCAAACTGGCCGGAAACAGTGATAACTATTTCATCAACCTGCTGAGCAAGCCGGGAATGTGGGTGCAGAATCTGACCACGAAAGAGCCGGATGACAGCATGATTGAAGTGGCGATTTGTGCAGTGGAAGCCGTATTTGACTGGAAGGCATATCTGGCGGAGAATTTCGGTACCCAGCTGCCGGCAGGCACGCCAGATGAGAAGACACTGGATCAAGTAACGAAAACCGTTGTGGCATCCGGGCAGACGGCCGGACAATATGATATGACGGGCCGGGCCGCAGCCAAAGGGCAGCAGTTATGACACTGCGTGAAGCGTATCAAAGGGGAGAAGTGTTGTTAACAGAGGCCGGAATCACAGATGCCCGCCTGGATGCTTGGTATCTTCTGGAACATGTGAGCGGTGTCAGCAGGGCCATGTATTATACCATGCCGGATAAAATTCTGACCGAGGTACAGGAAAAGCAGTATATAGGATTTGTAGAAAAAAGGGCGCAGAGGATCCCCCTGCAGCATCTGACGGGAACGCAGGAATTTATGGGCCTGGAATTCCGGGTGAATGAACATGTGCTGATTCCGAGACAGGATACGGAAACTTTGGTGGAGGAAGCCATCCGGTTTATTCATAAATATAAAGAAAAGTCATGCGGTGCGCTCGCCGGAAACATCTGCGGGAAGAATGAAAAAATATTCCGTCTTCTCGATATGTGTACCGGTTCCGGATGTATCCTGCTGAGTATTCTGCATGAGATTAGAAAAGAAGAGAAGATGCGGATCCAAGGAACAGGGACGGATGTCTCGGAGAAAGCATTGGAAACAGCCAGGGAGAATGCAGAGTCGCTCCATATCCGCGCAGATTTCCTGCACAGCGATCTATTTGACAAGGTGGAGGGAACCTACCAGATGATCGTGTCCAATCCGCCCTATATCAGAACCGATGTGATAAAGACCCTGCAGGAAGAAGTGAGGCAGCATGATCCTCTTCTGGCGTTGGACGGCAAAGAGGACGGCTTGTATTTTTACAGAGAGATTGTGGACAAGGCAAGGCGCTTTCTCGTAAGCGGCGGATGTCTTCTGTTTGAAATCGGGGCCGATCAGGGTGAGGCCGTGCAATCCATGATGTGTGAGGCGGGCTATACCCATGTTGCCGTAAAAAAGGATCTGGCAGGACTTGACCGGGTTGTTTCGGGCGTGTATGATGAATGAAGTGAGTTGTGAGAAAGGATAGAGAAATATGTTTGACAGATTAGAAGATTTGCTGATCCGCTACGAGGAAGTAATGGGAGAACTGCAGGAGCCGGATGTGGCTAATGATCAGGAACGATTTCGGAAACTGATGAAAGAGCAGAGTGACCTGACTCCGATCGTAGAGGCATACAAAGAATATAAGCAGTGTAAGCAGAACATAGAGGACAGCCTGATCATGCTGGATGAAGAATCTGATGAGGAGATGCGGGAACTCGCAAAAGAGGAACTCAATGATTCCAAAGCCCGGGTTGAAGAGCTCGAGCAGGAACTGAAGATCTTGCTGCTTCCGAAGGATCCCAATGACGAAAAGAATGTAATCGTAGAGATCCGTGCAGGAGCCGGCGGAGATGAGGCGGCGCTGTTTGCGGCAGAGATCTATCGTATGTATGTTCATTATGCAGAAGGACGCCGCTGGAGAGTGGAGATGATTTCCCTGAATGAAAACGGAATCGGCGGTTTCAAGGAGTGTGTGTTCATGATCAGCGGGCAGGGCGCATACTCCCGTTTGAAATATGAGAGCGGCGTACACCGTGTACAGCGTGTGCCGGAGACAGAGAGCGGCGGCAGAATCCACACCTCCACAATTACGGTTGCCATTATGCCGGAGGCCGAGGAAGTGGACGTTGTCATTGAGGAAAAGGATATCCGAATCGACGTTATGCGTGCGTCAGGAAACGGCGGACAGTGCGTCAATACAACGGACTCCGCTGTACGTCTGACTCATTATCCAACGGGGATCGTGATTTACAGCCAGACCGAAAAGTCACAGCTGCAGAACAAGGAAAAGGCGTTCCGGCTGCTTCGCTCCAAGCTGTATGACCTGGAACTGGAAAGGCAGCAGGCGTCCGAGGCTGAGGCGAGAAGAAGCCAGGTCGGAACCGGGGACCGTTCTGAGAAGATCAGAACCTACAACTTCCCCCAGGGACGGGTTACGGATCACAGAATTAAGCTGACGCTGCACAAACTGGATACGATTCTAAACGGGGACCTGGATGAAATCATAGATAGTCTGACCGCTGCAGACCAGGCGGCAAAACTGGCTAATATGAATGATAACTAAGCAGGATTAATCAGAGTCCGGCATCAGCGGCAAAAGCTGATGCCGGACTCTTATAGTTGTGCGCCGTCAGAAAACTTTAGTACAGATTGAAAAAGGTTTCTTATGTGTATGCTCTGTTACATATACAACTTATATACCATCCACCTCCAGTTGCACAGGAAGAACACGGCAAGTACGCTCAGCACCATATAAACCGCAGGCTCGTGGGCGGAGAGTGCGAGCTCTTTTCTCGTGCCGGTCCGGGGAAACAGGCGCCGGTATACGATCCAGATGCAATAGCCGGCCAGTGCGCCGAAGGTGTTCATGATCAGGTCATTAATATCGGTAACCCTGTTGTTAAATAACTGGCAGATTTCGATGGAAAGAGAATAGCCGGCTCCGGCCAGAAGGACTCTGGGGAGTGTACGGTAATTGCTCCAGAGCAGCGGCAGGAGAAATCCAAGTGGCATGAACATGATGATATTCAAAATCTGTGAAAGCTCCAGCCCATCGTTAAATGGAATCAGGTTGATCTTATCCAGTGAAAGGATGCTGTCGTATTTGCCGATGTCCCATATGGTTCCGATCCCTGTTGTGTCCAGTACCATATGGAGGTAGAACACAAACAGGAATACCCAGATAAAATGAGCCTTAGTCAGATGTTTTCCGGGCTTGCGGGCCCGGATAAACATATAGATAAGACAGGGCAGCAGCACACATAAAATAGGATAGAGCGTAATAATAATATCAGCCATAGCGGTTTCCTCCTTGATGCTTGTACATCGAAAATAATTAACTTACTGTTATACTGACCTAAATTTTCGATGCATTAGTTTGTAACGGTTCAGACAGGCCTGCCTGATTTGTTACGTTAGTTTCATTATTTCAGCTTCTTCTTAAAATACTTTGGGGATTTTATTAAGATTTTATGATTTAGGAAGTTCCTGTATCACGAAAAGCCTGAGGGCGTAGATACTGCGGATGCAGGGCCGTATAACTGTATTGAAGCATGGATATATAAATGAAGGGTTTACAGATACGAAGGAACTGGAGTAATATGATTAACATACGAATTGTTATAATGAGAGAGGTAAGACCATGAAAGAAAAACTGAAGAGATTATTTTCCTATTATAAGCCCTACAAAGGGCTGTTTTACAGCGACATGTTTTTTGCCATACTTGGAGCGGCTGTGACCCTGGTCATTCCGATGATTGTCCGGTATATTACAAACGACGTTATTTATTTTGACAGGGCCGATGCGAGACATGCAATTCTGGTTCTGGGTGCTGTGATGCTGGCGCTTGTGGCACTGGAAGTTTTCTGCAATTTTTACATAGCGTACTTCGGACATACGATGGGCGCAAAGATGGAAGCCGATATGCGCAGCGATATATTCGGCCATTATCAGAAGCTGACATTTGCGTTTTATGATAATCAGAAGGTCGGCCACCTGCTCTCCAGAATTACAAGCGACCTGTTCGATATCAGTGAGCTGCTTCACCACGGACCGGAGGACCTTGTGATATCTATTATTAAAATAATCGGTTCCTTTGTGATTCTGCTGACTGTTAATGTAAAACTGGCTTTGATCGCTTTTATATTTATTCCGGTTATGGCGATATTCGCCTTTTATTATAACGGTAAAATGAAAACTGCATTCAAAAGAAACCGAGAGAAGAATGCAGACATAAACAGCCAGATTGAAGACAGTCTTTCGGGTATCCGTGTCGTAAAATCATTTGCAAATGAAAATATGGAAATGAAAAAATTCAAGGCAGGGAATGAGAATTTTGTGGCGGCAAAGAAGCTGAGCTATAAGTACATGGGAATTTATAATTCCGGGCTTGGGGCAATGAGTACACTGATTACTGTTGTCGTACTGCTGGCTGGCGTGAGCCTGATGCTCAATGGCTCGATTGCCGTGACGGATCTGATTACATTTCTGCTTTATATTAATAACTTTACGGAACCAGTAAGGAAACTGGTGAACTTCACCGAGCAATTCCAGAACGGCTATTCCGGTTTCGAGAGATTTCTGGAAATCCTGTCTATAGCTCCGGATATTGCCGATGAGCCTGATGCGGTTTCCTTGAAAGACGTAAAAGGCACCATTGAGTTTAAAAAAGTATCCTTTTACTATGAAAATGAGAGTGAGAAAGTTCTGGACAATCTGGATCTCAAAGTGGAGGCAGGCGACTATATAGCACTGGTAGGACCGTCGGGAGTGGGTAAGACAACGCTTTGCAGCCTGATCCCCCGTTTCTATGAAGTATCTGAGGGCGGGATCCTTCTGGATGGAACGGACATCAGGCATATCAAATTGGAAGAACTGCGCAGTCATATCGGAATCGTACAGCAGGATGTCTATCTGTTTTCGGGCAGTGTGATGGATAATATCCGTTACGGAAAACCCGGGGCTACGGACGAAGAAGTGGTACGTGCGGCCAAAAATGCCAATGCCCACGAGTTTATCATGAGTTTTCCCGAAGGTTACGATACAGATATCGGACAGCGGGGCGTAAAACTGTCAGGAGGGCAAAAACAGCGCCTTTCCATTGCCAGAGTCTTCCTTAGGAATCCTGAAGTGCTGATCTTTGACGAAGCAACCTCTGCGCTAGACAATGAAAGTGAAAAAGTAGTACAGCAGTCAATGGAGAATCTGGCAAAAAACAGAACCACCTTTGTGATTGCGCACAGGCTGTCTACGATCCGCAATGCACAGCGTATACTGGTCATGGCGGATCATGGGATTGCAGAAGAAGGGACACATGAAGAATTGCTGAGAAAACGGGGGATATATGCGGGGCTGTACCAAATGCAGTTCGGGAATTAAGGGACGAGCCTTAGCCTCATTGACGGGTGGGGACGCTCCATAAAGGGATGGCGCATCCGGGCGGTACGAAAAGGCTCATTCCTTAGGAGGCCTCAAAGGGGGCGGCGTATGGCATTGGATTGGAGGGACTTTTATAGCCCCGATAAGTTTTGAAGGAGAAGGGGGGCTTTCACTGAAAAGTCTTACAGACCAGTGTGGTCAAAGATATAAAAGCACTCAAAAAAGTTTTGCCGATATAAACGAACCACCAATTCTCTCCCATATACAACCCTAGTCCCTCCCCGGCATCCCTTTCATTAAGCGTCCCCTTCCGCGCCGGGACTAAAGCTCTCTAAATCTCATTTTTTTAAATATCTATGCTTTTATTGTCAGTTAAAGAAAAAATGTGGTATACTATCAAAGTATTATTTGTCTGTGAGACAAGTTTATACAAAAGGTTATTAGTAATTACATTCAGAAAGAGAAGGATAGGAATGGACGATATAAATTTTAAACGGCCGGAGCTGGAGGACAGGGAGATCATTACTTCTTATTTTTATAAGGCACCTAGCAGGAGCTGCGAAAGGACATTCAGTAACGTGTACCTCTGGTCCAGGCATTATCATGTTAAGTATGCTGTTATAGAGGATGCCCTGATATTTCAGGACGATGAATTTGATCTTGCGTTTGCTTATCCGGCGGGAGAACCACAGTGCGTTAAAAATGCACTGGAATTTCTTATGAAATACAGCGTGGAGAAGGGATATCCGTTTAAACTATATAACGTGACGGAAGAAAATTTTGCGCAGTTGGATCGCTGGTATCCCGGTGAATACCAGATTGAGTATGAACGGGATCAAGCGGATTATGTGTATGAAACGGAAAAGTTAGCGACGTTGGCAGGCAAGAAGCTTCACAGCAAACGAAACCACATTAATAAGTTTAAGACGGCGAATCCGGACTGGAGCTATGAGACGCTGGATGACAGTAACCAGGAAGAGTGTTTCCAGATGGCATTGAAATGGCGTAACCAGAATGGGTGTGAGGAGGATTCCGATAAGAATGCGGAGATGTGCGTGACACTGAATTCGCTGCGTTTGTTTAAGGAACTTGGGCAGAGGGGCGGTGTTCTCAGGGTGAACGGAGAGATTGCCGCATTTACGATTGGCGAACCTGTATGCGGGGATACGTTTGTTGTTCATATAGAAAAGGCATTTGCTGATATTGACGGTGCATATCCGATGATTAACCAGCAGTTTGTGCTGCACGAATGCATGGATTATAAATATGTGAACCGCGAGGAGGATACGGGGGCGGAAGGGCTGAGGAAGGCAAAACTTTCGTACAGGCCGGCCTTTCTGGTAGAAAAAGGGGTTGTTACTAAAAAGACGGCCCGCGGTACCGAATAGCGAATTCAGTTCTGCGGCTATTCCGCAGAACTGTCAGAAGGGTATCCCCGGATGTCCATATATAAAATAAATCAGAAATGGAGAGAGGAAAATGATTTCAAAAAAAATGGAAATTATGGTCGCGAACAGTTCTGCGATCCGCGCAATGTTTGAAGAAGGCAACCGTCTGGCGGGGATTTACGGAGCGGAGAATGTATATGATTTCAGCCTGGGCAATCCCAATGTTCCCGCGCCGGAGGCGGTAAAGGACGCGATCCGCGAGCTGCTTGATGAAGAAAACCCCGTTGTGCTTCATGGATATACAAACAGTAATGCAGGCTACGAGGATGTAAGACAGGCCATTGCAGAATCTTTAAATAAAAGATTTGGTACATATTTTGAATCTAAGAATATTACAATGACGGTTGGTGCGGCAGGGGGCCCGGATGTCATTCTCCAATCGCTTCTGAACCCCGGAGACGAGGTCATTGCGTTCGCCCCTTATTTCGGCGAATACAGGAGTTATACGAATAATTATGACGGAGTGCTTGTGGAGATTTCTCCGGATACCTCCACATTCCAGCCAAAACTGGATGAATTTGAAGCCAAAATCACGCCGAAGACAAAGGCTGTCATTGTAAATACTCCGAACAACCCGACCGGCGTTGTCTATTCGGAGGATACCATTCGTAAGATGGCCGCTGTCATGGATGAAAAGCAAAAAGAATATGGGACGGAGATTTATCTGATTTCCGACGAGCCATATAGAGAACTGGCATATGACGGAGTAGAAGTTCCGTATCTTACAAAGTATTATGCCAATACGGTTGTAGGATATTCCTACAGCAAATCCCTCTCCCTTCCAGGGGAGCGCATCGGTTATCTGGTAATTCCGGATGAGGCGGCTGACAGTGAAAAGCTGATCGGAGCAGCAAATGTGGCGACCAGAATTCTGGGCTTTGTAAATGCGCCTACCCTGCAGCAGAAGGTGGTTAAGAAATGTCTGAACGAAAAGACAGATATTTCTTATTACAATAGAAACAGAGAAACATTATATAACGGTTTAAAAGAATTAGGCTTTGAATGTATCAAACCGGAAGGCGCTTTTTATCTGTTTGTAAAATCACCGGTTGCAGATGAAAAAGAATTCTGTGCCGCAGCGAAAAAGTATAATATTTTGATTGTGCCCGGCTCCTCATTCGCATGCCCTGGCTATGTCAGGCTGGCATATTGTGTATCCTATGAGACAATCGTGAATTCTCTGCCTAAATTTGCGGAACTGGCGGCAGAATACAGATAGGACAGGAGCAGCGAAAATGGAACCAAATGCAAAGTTGTTAGAAAATATACGTAAAGTAGAGCCTTATGTTCCCGGTGAACAGCCACAGGAAAAGGTAATCAAGCTTAATACAAATGAAAATCCCTATCCACCGGCGCCAGGGGTGCTTGAAGCGTTGAAGTATCTGGACACAGACCGTCTGCGTCTTTATCCGGACCCTGCCTCGGGCACACTTGTGGAGGCACTGGCAGAGTATTACGGTGTTAGCCGTGAACAAGTATTTGTTGGAGTTGGCTCTGATGATGTACTGTCAATGTGTTTTTTGACATTTTTCAATTCAAAAAAGCCGATTTTGTTTCCGGATATTACATATTCGTTTTATAAAGTATGGGCTGAGCTTTATCACATCCCTTATGAGTGCCCGAAACTGGATGAAGATTTTCGTATCCGAAGGGAAGATTACTATAAGGAAAACGGAGGGATTATATTCCCCAATCCAAATGCTCCTACGGCCGTTTATGAGGATCTGGAGTTTATTGAGGATATTCTAAAGCATAATCAGGAAGTGATTGTGATCGTAGATGAGGCATACATTGATTTTGCAGGAAGATCTGCGCTGGAACTTTTAAACAGGTACGAGAACCTGATCGTAGTGCAGACATTTTCAAAAGCGAGATCTATGGCGGGGGTGCGAATCGGATATGCCATCAGCAGCCCGGCTTTGATTAAATACCTGGATGATGTGAAGTATTCATTCAATTCTTATACCATGAATCTTCCGTCGCTTGTATGCGGGACAGAAGCAGTAAAAGATAAAGTGTATTTTGGTAAGACGACAGCAAGTATCATAGAAACCAGAGAGTGGGCCAAGAAAGAGCTGAGTAGTCTGGGCTTTCAGTTTCCCGACGCAAAAGCTAATTTTATATTTGCTGCTCACCCGGATTATGATGCAGCAAAACTGTTTGCTGCTCTGAAAAAAGAAAATATTTATGTAAGGTACTGGGGCAGCGAACGAATCGAGCAGTATCTGCGAATCACAGTAGGAACCAGAGAAGAGATGGAAGCACTTTTCACATTTCTGAAAAGTTATATAAGATAATTTGTAACAGTTCAGGCTTGCCTGAACTGTTACGATAGTTTTATAGAAGCATCCCCATAAATGTGGAAGTGACAGGTTTCAAATCACCAGATAGAAAACCGGAAGCCAAAATGTGTATTGAGACAGGAAACAGAGCTGTCAGAAATACATATTTTGACTTCCGGTTTGGTTTAGGATCCCGCTTCCATCTGTCCTTTTCCCTCATTTTGTTCTTTCAGCATCAGCAGATGCAGATATTCTTCCAGTTTCCGTTGGGATTCCGCGGAAAGATGAAGATAAGAAATCAGGATCTCACGCCCCCTTTCAGGTGCAGTACTGGCGGTTGTGATAATCCCTAGCTTCGAACCCGTCAGCAGATAATCGGCCGATACGCCGAAGTATGCGGCGATGCGCAGCAAACGTTCATAATCCGGCTGTTTGCCCTTCGTCTCATAGCCTGCGATTGTCGAGCGTGTCACTTTCAGATAATCAGCCAGTTCCTTCTGCGTGACATGATTTTGTTCCCTTAGTAGTTTCAATGTAGATGCAAACTTCATGATGGCACCTCCCAGAATATGGTATATTTTACCAGTTTGTTACAATTTATAGACAAATTGTGTCAAAAATCAACATAAGAAAAATAAAAGTGTCAATATGACACGTATTGATTACTGAACAAATTGCTGCAAAAGTGATACCCGTTGACACAGACCGGTAAAATTCGTATAATGAAATTGAGAAAAAGAAGGGAAGTATATGCATGATCGCAAAGAATAACGAAGAAAAAAGAAACCGGATCTGGAGGGCTGTAATGGCTGTGACAACTGTGCTGATCATCATCATAGCAGCCTTTTTCGTGATAAAGCTTTTTACTGCCAATCCAGTGGAAGGCAAGTGGAGTCATGAGGACAGCGGCCTGGTTATGTCGATCAGGGGGAATGGGACCGCAGTACTTGAATGGCCGGAAGAGTTCGAGAGTGAAGGCGTCTCTGTTGAGATGAGGTATAGTGTTGACAAAGATACAAAGACATTTACACTGCGGTCGGATGACGAGGCAGTACAAAAGGCAGCGGATGCGTCGGACGGAACTGCTACAGCAGAAGGATTAAGTTCGGCAGTGAATTCGCTGGAGGGAACGTATGACTACAACATTGAAAAAAGTACACTGACACTGACCGACAGAGAGTATGGAGATCAGATGATATTTGATAAAAAGTAACCGGAAAACAGGGAATTCACTCCCTGTTTTTCTACGATAAGACGGTGTGTGCAGAAAGGATAATTACGATGGAGATGTTAAGAGAAAAGACAAAAACAGTCAGAATAGGGGATGTCCTTATTGGAGGCGGTCATCCGGTTGCAATCCAGTCTATGACGAATACAAGAACCGAGGATGTGGAGTCTACAGCAGCACAGATACGAAAGCTGGAGGCGGCAGGCTGCGAGATCATCCGTTGCGCAGTACCAACGATGGAGGCGGCTTATGCCTTAAAAGAGATTAAGAGGCAGATCCATATCCCACTGGTTGCAGACATTCATTTTGATTACAGGCTTGCAATTGCGGCGATCGAGAACGGAGCAGATAAGATCCGGATCAACCCTGGTAATATCGGGAGCAGGGAACGTCTGCAGGCCGTCGTGAAAAAGGCAAAGGAATATGAGACGCCGATCCGGGTGGGTGTCAACAGCGGTTCGCTGGAAAAACCATTGCTGGAGAAGTACGGCGGCGTGACCGCTGAGGGGATCGTGGAGAGTGCGCTGGACAAGATCCGAATGATCGAAGAGATGGAGTATGATAACCTTGTGGTCAGTATCAAATCTTCTGATGTAATGATGTGTGTGAAGGCCCACGAACAGATCGCTTCGAGGTGTCCTTACCCGCTCCATGTGGGGATCACTGAGGCAGGAACTGTTTACTCGGGAAATATCAAATCTTCTGTAGGCCTGGGAATCATCCTGCACGAAGGCATCGGTGATACCATCCGTGTCTCTTTGACCGGTGATCCACTGGAAGAGATTAAAACTGCAAAGCTGATATTGAAGACACTGGGGCTGCGCAAAGGCGGAATCGAAGTGGTGTCCTGCCCGACCTGCGGTCGGACGAAGATTGACCTGATCGGCCTTGCAAACCAGGTTGAGAATATGGTGGCAGATATCCCTCTGGATATCAAGGTTGCCGTTATGGGATGTGTCGTTAACGGACCGGGTGAGGCAAAAGAGGCAGATATCGGAATTGCAGGAGGAATTGGAGAAGGCCTTCTGATCAGGAAAGGTGAAATTGTGAAAAAGGTGAAGGAAGAGGAGCTTCTGGAAACCTTGCGGCAGGAGTTGTTAAATTGGAAAAGATAGGGAACGAAAAGATATTTTTTCATGTTTTTCCGACATTAAAAGTGGAAAATGATATCAAAATGCTTTTTAGCGATGTGGAGGTCTCGAAGATCACAACGAACTCAAAACGTGATTTTCTCCGTGTCCACATTTTCAGCAGGCATCTGATCCAGAAAAAGCATATATGGCAGATGGAACAGAAGATCAAAGAGCAGCTTTTTGGCAATACGAGAGTGTCCATCCGCCTGGAAGAGCAGTATGCGTTGTCCGAGCAGTACACGGCGAGCACGCTCATGATGGAATACCGGGAAAGCATTGTGCAGGAACTGAAGCAGCACAGCGTGCTGGCGGCAAGTATGTTTGAACAGGCAGAGATGCACTTTGAAGGCAGTGATATCCTGTATCTGGAGATGCTCAATACGATCGTATCCGAAGGAAAACGGGAGTATATTGTAGATCTGCTTCATGAAATCTATGAAAAGAGATTCCATATCAAAGCCGACATCAGGGTAACGTACCGCGAGGCGCAGGGAGAGCAGGACCGTCAGTATGAAGAGCAGAGGATCCAGCAGGAGATCAATGCCATATTTGAACGCAGGGCAAAGCAGAGAGGCGAGGAACAGGCAGAGGACAGCGCTGGCGGCCAGAGAGAGAAAAAGGAGGGGAACCAGGAAAAACGGGGAGACTCCGGGAAGAAAGGCGATTTCAAGAAGAAAGATTTCAAGAAAAAAGATTTCTACAGGCCGCTTAAGCAAGGCGATGACCCGAGTCTGATATACGGCAGGAACTTCGATGATGAGCCGATCACACTGGATCAGGTTGTTACCGAGATGGGAGAGATTACCGTCCACGGAAAGATCATTAATTTTGACACCAGAGAGATCAGAAATGACAAGACGATTCTGATGTTTGCAGTCACGGATTTTACCGACACGATTACGGTGAAGATGTTCACCAGAAATGATCAGCTGCCGGAGCTGCTGGGGGATTTAAAAAAGGGTGTTTTCGTTAAAATCAAGGGGATTACAACCATTGATAAATTTGACGGGGAACTGACCATCGGCTCAGTGACAGGCATCAAAAAGAGCGGAGATTTTACCGTTACAAGAAAGGATCTGAGCCAGGCTAAGAGAGTAGAGCTCCACTGCCACACAAAGATGAGCGATATGGATGGGGTGTCTGAGGTAAAGGATATTGTGAAGCGGGCCCATGACTGGGGGCATCCCGCCGTTGCCATTACAGACCATGGTATTGTGCAGTCGTTCCCGGATGCCAATCATTTTATCGAGACACTTGATAAGGACGATCCTTTTAAAGTGATTTATGGTGTGGAAGGCTATGTTGTAGATGATCTGACGGAGATCGCGGTGAATGCCGGGGATGAGCGGCTGGATGATACATATATCGTATTCGATCTGGAGACGACGGGTTTTAGCGCTATTAAAGATAAAATAATTGAGATCGGAGCAGTTAAGGTTGTAAATGGAGAGATTGTGGAACGGTTCAGCACCTTTGTCAATCCCAAAAGGCCGATCCCGTTTGAGATCACACAGCTCACAAGCATTACGGATGAAATGGTGATGGGATATCCGGATATCGAGACGATATTGCCGCAGTTTCTGGAATTTGCGGCGGATGGGGTGCTTGTTGCGCACAATGCGGGGTTTGATGTGGGATTTATCGAGCAGAATTGCAGATATCAGGATATAGAGCCGGACTTTGTTTATGTGGATACGGTGGCTATGGCGAGGGTACTTCTGCCTACACTGTCCAAGTATAAGCTGAACGTGGTGGCGAAGGCGCTGGGGATCTCCCTGGAGAACCACCACCGGGCGGTAGACGACGCTGCCGCTACAGCGGAGATATTCGTAAAGTTTGTCCAGATGCTGAAAGAACAAAATATCACAACCTTAAAGGAAATGAACCAGTTTGGAGACATGAATCCGAATGCCATCCGCAAACTGCCCACCTATCATATCATCATACTGATAAAAAATGATATCGGCCGGTATAACCTTTACCAGCTGATTACCGAGTCCCATTTGACCTACTATGCAAGAAGGCCAAGGATCCCCAAAAGTGTGCTGAACAGGTACAGGGAGGGGCTGATCGTGGGGAGCGCATGCGAGGCTGGAGAACTGTACCAGGCTGTCTTGAACAATAAGTCTGCAGAGTCCATCGCAAGACTTGCAGATTTCTATGATTACTACGAAATCCAGCCACTCGGCAACAACCGGTTTATGATGGTCAGTGACAAGTTTCCGGATATCAACACTACGGAGGACTTAGAGGAGATTAACAGAAAGATTGTGGAACTGGGAGAAAAGTTCAAAAAGCCGGTTGTAGGTACCTGCGACGTGCATTTCCTGGATCCGGAGGACGAGGTGTACCGTCGGATTATCATGGCAGGTAAGGGATTCAGTGATGCTGATGAACAAGCGCCGCTGTATCTGCGGACAACGGAGGAGATGCTGGAAGAGTTTGAATATCTGGGTTCAGCAAAGGCCAGAGAGATTGTCATAGAGAATACGAACAAGATCTGCGATATGGTTGAGAAAATATCTCCGATCAATCCGAATAAGTGTCCGCCGGTGATCGCAAATTCGGAGCAGGATCTGAGGAATATCTGTTACAACAGGGCTCATGAAATCTATGGCGAAGACCTGCCGGAGCCGGTATCCACCCGTCTGGAGAAGGAACTGAACTCTATCATATCGAACGGGTACTCCGTCATGTATATCATTGCCCAGAAGCTGGTATGGAAATCAAATGACGACGGATACCTGGTAGGTTCCCGTGGTTCTGTTGGTTCTTCCTTTGTTGCCACGATGTCAGGGATCACTGAGGTAAATCCCTTAAGTCCGCATTATTACTGTGAGAAATGCCACTATAATGAATTTGACTCCCCGGAAGTAAAGGCATACGCAGGGGGCTGCGGCTTCGATATGCCGGACAAGATATGCCCGAACTGCGGGGAAATGCTGATTAAGGCGGGATTTGACATCCCATTCGAGACCTTCCTCGGCTTTAAGGGCGATAAAGAGCCTGATATTGACCTGAACTTCTCGGGAGATTATCAGGCAAAGGCACATAAGTATACGGAAGTGCTATTCGGGGAAGGCCATACGTTTAAGGCCGGGACTATCGGAACACTTGCAGATAAGACCGCTTTTGGTTATGTAAGGAACTATTACGAGGAACGCGGGCACAGAAAAAGAAAGTGTGAGATTGACAGAATTACGGTGGGATGCACAGGGATTCGCAGAAGTACGGGCCAGCATCCGGGAGGGATCGTCGTACTGCCTCACGGACACAGCATCAATGAGTTTACCCCGGTGCAGCATCCGGCAAACGATATGACAACAGATATCATAACGACCCACTTTGATTATCATTCCATTGACCATAACCTTTTGAAGCTGGACATTCTCGGCCATGATGATCCGACCATGATCCGTACACTAGAGGAATATATCACATCGGATGCCATGGACAATGAGTACAATGAGGAGAATCCGTTTATCGCCACCAATATACCGCTGGACGATAAGAAGGTGCTCTCCCTGTTCCACGATACAAGTGCTTTGGGGATCAAACCGGAGGATATAGACGGGTGCAACCTGGGATGCCTTGGGATTCCTGAGTTCGGGACAGACTTCGTTATTCAGATGGTACAGGATGCGAAGCCGCAGTCACTTTCAGACCTGATCCGTATATCGGGTCTGTCCCACGGGACAAATGTGTGGCTGGGAAATGCACAGGAACTGGTAAAATCAGGAAAGGCCACGATTTCCACCTGTATCTGTACACGTGATGATATCATGATCTACCTGATCAACCAGGGTGTGGACAGCGCGCTGTCCTTTACAATCATGGAGAGTGTGCGTAAGGGAAAAGGGCTGAAACCAGAATGGGAAGAAGCCATGAAGGAGAAGAACGTGCCGGACTGGTACATCTGGTCCTGTAAACAGATCAGCTACATGTTCCCGAAGGCCCATGCGGCGGCGTACGTTATGATGGCTTACCGCATCGCGTACTGCAAGATTAATTATCCGCTGGCGTATTATGGCGCTTATTTTGGTATCCGCGCCAATGCATTTTCTTATGAAATCATGTGCCAGGGGAAAGACAAGCTGAATTATTATATAAAAGACTACAAACGCAGGGCGGATTCGCTGAGCAATAAAGAGCAGGATGTAGTAAAAGACATGAAGATCGTGCAGGAAATGTATGCCAGAGGCTATGAGTTCCTGCCTCTGGATATCTATAGGGCAAAGGCAACCAAATTCCAGATTATAGACGGGAAACTGATGCCGCCGCTCTCCAGTATTGAAGGTATGGGTGAGAAAGCCGCGGAGGCTGTGGAGGAAGCAGCTAAAGACGGGCCGTACCTGTCTCTGGATGATTTCAGACAGCGGACAAAGGTCAGCAAAACAGTCATTGATTTTATGGCGGAACTGGGGCTGTTTGGAGACCTGCCGCAGAGTAATCAGTTGTCGCTATTTGATTTTGGGTAGGGAGCGCGGGGAATAATGTATGGACTTTCCATTCGTATTTATGCTATAATGTTCCCAATGGACTTTTATCGGGGAATTTTTATGTCCCGGGAATGCTTAAAGATTTATGGAGGAGAAGAATTATGTACGGTTTCGAGGAAATCAAGAATGAAGATGTAGAGATTGCGGAAGCGATTCAGGCGGAGATGGACAGGCAGAATTCTCATATTGAGCTGATTGCTTCTGAAAACTGGGTTAGTAAGGCTGTTATGGCAGCTATGGGCAGCCCGCTGACGAATAAATATGCAGAAGGATATCCGGGAAAGAGATATTACGGCGGATGCCAGTGTGTGGATGTTGTTGAGAATCTTGCCAGAGAGCGGGCAAAAGAGCTGTTCCAGTGCGAATATGCCAACGTGCAGCCTCATTCCGGAGCACAGGCTAATATGGCTGCAATGTTTGCTATGGTGGAGCCAGGTGATAAAGTGATGGGAATGAACCTGGATCACGGCGGACATCTGACTCATGGTTCACCGGTTAATCTGTCAGGCAAGTATTTTGATTTCTCAGCGTATGGCGTGAATGACAACGGTGTCATTGATTATGATAAGGTACTTGAAATCGCAAAAGAACATAAACCAAAGCTGATTATTGCTGGTGCAAGCGCTTATGCCAGGACCATCGACTTCAAGAGATTCCGTGAGATTGCGGATGAGGTAGGTGCATACCTGATGGTGGATATGGCGCATATTGCTGGTTTAGTGGCAGCAGGCATTCATCCAAGCCCGATCCCCTATGCACACGTGACGACCACCACAACGCATAAGACCCTGCGCGGACCAAGGGGCGGTATGATCCTGTGCAGTGAAGAGATGAATAAAAAGTTCAACTTTAATAAGGCAGTCTTCCCGGGAATCCAGGGCGGCCCGCTGATGCACGTCATCGCAGCCAAGGCAGTCTGCTTCAAAGAAGCCCTGCAGCCTGAGTTCAAGACATACCAGGAACAGGTAGTGAAAAACGCCAAAGCATTGTGCAAAGGCCTCCAGGAAAGAGGCGTCAAGATCGTCTCCGGAGCAACCGACAACCACCTCATGCTCGTAGACCTGACTGAGAACGACTTAAGCGGCAAAGAACTTGAAAAACGTCTAGACGAAGCCCACGTAACCTGCAACAAAAACACCATCCCGAACGATCCCCGTTCTCCGTTCGTAACAAGCGGAGTAAGGCTCGGAACCCCAGCAGTCACCACCCGGGGAATGGTAGAAGAAGACATGGCAAAAATAGCAGAAATCATAGCCATGGTTATAGATGATGAAGCAAATGTAGAAAAAGCACAGGGAATGGTAGCAGAACTTACGAAAAAGTACCCGCTTATCTAATCCCCCAAAAAGAAAGGATTGCCGGGCCCTGCAATCCTTTCTTTTTCCTCTTACTGCCGCTAAGTCTGCGGCCCGCCCTACAAAACAGCACAGGTCTTTACGGCCCCTCCCGTTGCTCATTCTGCAAAGCACTCTTTCCCCATAATTTTTTAAAATTTAATGCTTTAATTCGTCAAAGCAGTGTGTTATACTATTGGATAACGAATGTGATGTTGAAGGAGGTTTTTACGATGATTTGGGCAAAGGAAGAGACTCTGCCAAGGGCCGAGATTGAGAAAATCCAATTGGAACGGTTACAGAAAACGGCAGCATATATTTATGAAAGGGTAGAGCCTTACCGTAAGAAGATGGATGAGGCCGGTGTGAAGCCAGGAGATATTCAGAGCCTGGAAGACTTAAAGAAGATGCCGTTTACATATAAAGCAGACTTCAGGGATCATTATCCCGACGGCCTTTTTGCGGTAGATAAGAAGGAGATTGTCAGGTACCATGCAAGCTCTGGGACCACGGGGAAACCAACCGTAGTGGCATATACGAAGAACGATCTGGATGTCTGGCTGAACAATGTGGCAAGAATCGCATGTATGGGCGGCGCAACATCAGAAGATGTAGCGCAGATTGCATTCGGATACGGTACGTTTACCGGAGCACTTGGGTTGCATGGAGGTCTGGAGAAGTTGGGAGCGTCCGTTATTCCAATGTCTTCAGGCAATACGAATAAGCAGATTATGTTTATGCAGGATATGGGTGTGACACTGCTGGTAGCGACGCCTTCTTATGCTCTTCATCTTGGAGAGATTTTAAGGGAGCGGGGAATTGACCCTTCAAAGGATCTGAACATACATATCGGCCTGTTTGGCGGCGAAGGGATGACAGAACCCATGCGCGATGAGATGCATAAAGTCTGGGGCAACCAGTTTGTCTGTACACAGAACTACGGGATGAGCGAGCTGTGCGGACCCGGCGTATCAGGGGAATGTACGGAATTATGCGGTATGCATATCAATGAAGACTGGTTTATACCGGAGATTATTAATCCTGAGACAGAGGAAGTGCTGGCTCCCGGTGAGACTGGAGAGCTTGTAATAACCTGCCTGTGCAAGGAAGCGCTTCCACTTGTCCGTTACCGTACAGGAGATCTTACCAAATTGATGTATGAGCCGTGCAAATGCGGCAGAACAACGGTACGTATGGAGAATCTTTCAGGACGTGCGGATGATATGCTTGTAATCCGCGGTGTCAATGTATTCCCAAGCCAGATAGAAGAAGTCCTTCTGAGAATTGAAGAGATCGGGCCGCATTACGAGATTCTGGTCGAGAGAAAGAACCGTTTGGACGTTATGACAATCTCTGTTGAGCTGATCGACGACAGACTGCTGGACAGCTACGCAAAGTTAAGTGAATTGGAACAGAGTATCAAAGCTTCTCTGAAGTCACAGCTTGGACTCGCAACACAGATCAGGCTGGTTGCCCCGAACTCGCTTCAGAGATTTGAGGGCAAGGCAAAGAGAGTGAAAGATTTACGAAAGGATGGACTATAAACTATGTCAGAGAAAGTGATAATGCTGGGAAATGAGGCGATTGCCAGAGGCGCATATGAGGCCGGTATTAAAGTTTCCTCAGCCTATCCGGGAACCCCTAGTACAGAGATCAGTGAGTATATGGTTCAGTATAAAGATACTTTTTATGAAGAATGGGCGCCGAACGAAAAAGTAGCTGCTGAGGTGGCCGTAGGAGCCAGCATCGCAGGTGTGCGTGCGATGGCCTGCATGAAACACGTCGGCCTGAATGTGGCATCGGATCCGCTGTATTCCGTATCCTATATGGGCGTCAACGGCGGTCTTGTGCTTACAGTTGCCGATGATCCAGGTTTATACAGCTCCCAGAACGAGCAGGACACCAGGATGGTGGCAAGAGCAGCCCAGATCCCGGTGATCGAACCTTCTGACAGTGCGGAAGCAAAAGAATATATCAAGGCAGCTTTTGAACTAAGTGAGAAGTTTGACAGACCGTTTATTTACAGAATAACAACCAGGCTGGCACATTCCCAGGGCCTGGTAGAGCTGTGTGACAGGGAAGAGATCGAAGATAAACCTTACGTGAAAAATATCCGGAAAAATGTGATGATGCCGGGCAACGCAAAGCTGCGCCATGTGGAGATAGAAAGGCTCAACAAAGAGCTGGCCGAGGCCGCAAATACACTGCCGATCAACCGTGTGGAGATGAACGACACGAAAATAGGAGTCATTACAAGCGGTATCCCTTATCAGTATGTAAAAGAGGCACTTCCGCAGGCGTCCGTATTAAAACTGGGAATGGTCAATCCACTTCCAAGGAAGATGATTGAGGAATTTGCAGCAAAAGTAGATACGCTTTATATTGTAGAAGAACTGGATCCGGTCATTGAAGAGCAGGTGAAGTCCTGGGGGATCAAGGCAGTCGGTAAGGAGATCTTTACCGTGCAGGGAGAGTACAGCGCGAATATGCTGCGCAAAGCAATATTAAATGAGGAGCTGGATATCCAGCCAGCGGCAGATGCCCCGCAGCGCCCGCCGATTTTATGTCCCGGATGTCCGCACCGCAGCGTATACCATGTGCTGAATAAGCTGAAAATGCATGCGGCCGGGGATATCGGATGTTATACGCTGGGAGCGGTTGCGCCCTTAAGCGTAGTTGATACAACGATGTGCATGGGTTCCAGCATTTCCACCCTGCATGGCATGGAAAAGGCAAAGGGAAAGGAATACATCAAAGACTGGGTAGCCGTGATCGGCGATTCCACATTCTTACATACAGGAGTGAATTCCCTGATGAATATGGTTTATAATAAAGCGACAGGAACCGTGATGATTCTGGATAATTCCACTACCGGAATGACCGGGCATCAGGATCATGCTGCGACAGGAAAAACACTCCAGGGAGATCCGACTTATGCCATTGATATTGTGAAGCTGTGCAGCGCTATGGGTGTGAATCACGTGATTGAGGTAAATGCATTTGACCTGGACACACTGGAGAGGACAATTAAGGAAGAAGTTGCCAGAGATGAAGTGTCGGTCATTATCACAAAATCGCCGTGCGTACTTCTGGACAAATCCAAAAAGCCGCTCTATACCGTGCATGAGGACAAATGCAAAAAATGCGGTATGTGCATGAAGCCGGGATGCCCCGCAATGACGAAAAATGCAGACGGCACCATCCATATTGACGATACTATGTGTACGGGATGCGGCCTGTGCGAATCTCTATGTAAATTTGGTGCAATAGAACTGGTAAAGGCGGGTGAATAATCATGGCGACAAAGAATATTATGATTGTAGGTGTAGGCGGTCAGGGGACCCTGCTTACCAGCAGAATATTGGGAGGACTTACCATTGCAGGCGGCTATGATGTCAAACTTTCCGAGGTACACGGCATGGCACAGAGAGGCGGCAGTGTTGTTACATTTGTGCGCTATGGCGAGCAGGTGGCGGAGCCGATCGTGGAAGAGGGGCAGGCAGATGTAATCATTGCATTTGAACGCCTGGAAGCCCTGCGGTATGCACATTTTCTGAAAAAGGACGGAGTTTTGATTGTCAATGACTGGCGCATCGATCCGATGCCGGTTGTAATCGGCGCAGCAGAATACCCGGAAAATATCCTGGAGACCCTGGAAAAAGAGTATAAGATCTATAAGGTAAATGCGACGGAAGAGTCCAAGAAGCTTGGCAATCCTAAAGTATTCAATCTGATTGTACTGGGTGTTGCAGCACAGCATATGGACTTTACAAAAGAGCAGTGGTATGAGGTGATCGAAAAGACGGTTCCTCCAAAAACAATTGAAATCAATAAAAAAGCATTTGATGTAGGATACACATTATAAGGGATAGGCGGTGAGAGGATGATTAAGCAGTTATCAGTATTTGTGGAAAACAGGCCGGGCAGCCTGATGCAGGTGACATCGGCGCTGACGGAGGCACATATCAATATCAGGGCGATCGCTTCATTTGATACGCCTGAATTTGGAATTCTCAGGCTGGTGGTTGATAAACCGGCAGAAGCAAAGACCTATCTGACAAGCAAAGGGTTTGTTGTCAGGATACACGACGTAATTGGTGTAGAACTCAAAGATGAGAAAGGAAACCTGAACCGGATGCTTTCCATACTTGCAGAAGGCAGGATCAACATCAATTATATTTATTCTTTTGTAATCCGCGAGGGAAGGGCGCCGGTTATGGTGTTCAACACAGATGATTTTGAAAAAGCTGCGCGTGTTCTGGAAGCAGCGGAGGTAAAAGTCGTAAAAGAAGCGGATCTATAAAATTACGGAAATATGGGAAAACAGATAAGGAGTTAAACTAAAATGGCGGCAGTGACTTTAGAAAACTGGAAAGAGCGGATCTTTGACCCGGATATAGAATGCATGAGCAGTGACGAGATGGCTGCTCTGCAGAGCAGACGTCTGGCTGATGTAGTAGAAAGAGTATACAACAATGTAGATTTCTACCGTAAGAAGATGAAGGACCTTGGAGTAGAACCGGGTGATATCAAAGGAATCGAGGATATTAATAAACTTCCATTTACGACAAAGGAAGACCTGAGGGATAACTATCCGTTCGGGCTTCTGGCAATCCCCAAAAAAGATGTTGTCCGGGTACAGGGCACATCAGGAACGACAGGGAAACTGACTTTGGCGTCCTATTCGCAGAAGGATGTGGATGTGTGGGGCGAATGTGTAGCCAGATGCCTGACAATGGCCGGACTGACAGAGGAAGATATCATCCATGTATGCTATGGATACGGTTTATTTACAGGCGGAATGGGTCTGGACTTTGGAGCTAAGGCGCTTGGAGCGACAGCGATCCCTATGTCGGCGGGGAATACCAAACGTCAGATGATGTGTATGGAAGATTTTGGGTCTACAGCGTTCGCATGTACGCCTTCCTATGCACTGCATCTTGCGGAATCCCTGCAGGAGGCCGGTGTTGTGGACCGTCTGAAACTGAAGGCCGGGATTCACGGCGCAGAGCCATGGACCGAAGAGATGCGTAAGAAAATCGAAAGTATTCTGCATATCAACTGCTTTGATATTTACGGATTATGTGAGATTACGGGCCCTGGAGTTGCACAGGACTGTATCCATCATAGAGGTCTGCACATCAATGTAGATTACTTCTATCCGGAGGTACTCAATCCGGTAACTCACGAGGCTTGTGCAGACGGTGAGACAGGAGAACTGGTATTTACAACACTGGCAAAAGAGGCGATGCCGCTTTTAAGATACCGCACGAAGGATCTTACCAGCATTGACCACAGCACCTGCGACTGCGGCAGAACGACACCGAGGATATCCAAGTTTACAGGACGTACAGATGATATGAAAGTCATCCGCGGCGTCAACGTATTCCCGACGCAGGTTGAGACAGCACTTCTCAGCATGGGCGGCGCAGTTGCACCGCATTACCTCATGATTGTGGACAGAGAAGATAATCTGGATGTCCTGACGGTTATGGTGGAGGTCGATGAGAGCATGTTCTCAGACGAGATCAGAAAACTGGATGCGCTGAAAGCAAAGATCGGCGCAGTTCTGAAACAGGCGCTTGGAGTTTCCGTCCGCGTGAAGCTGGTTGAGCCTAAGACAATACAGAGAAGCGAAGGAAAAGCAGTACGTGTAATAGATAAGCGTAACCTGCAGTAGAGGAGGTAAGCACGATGGGAATCACAATACAACAATTATCAGTATTCTTGGAAAACCGGGAGGGACGTCTGGACGAAGTGCTTGCAGTGCTGGCCAGCAACGATGTGAATATCGTTGCACTGAGCCTGGCAGATACATCAGATTACGGAATGCTCCGCATGATTGTATCCGACCCGAACAAGGGAAGAGCGGTGCTTAAAGACAATGGAATCACAGCTATGCTGACAGACGTTGTGGCGCTTCGGGTGCCTCACGCGACGGGATCCTTAAGCAAGGCAATGCATCAAATCGTAGAAGGCGAAGTCAATATTGAATACATGTATGCATTCGCAAATGGGACAGACGCATCGGCGGTATTAAAAACTGACGACCCGGCAAGGGTGGTTGATATATTAAGAGGAAGTGGATTCGACGTCTGGGAGGCAGCGGAAGCTTATGTTTCCAATGTAAGCTTGTAGGCAGGGCGGTATTTGGCTGGTATGGGGACGCCCCGGGAACCGGACACAGGGGTGTCTGGAAACGGGGGAGAAGCTGCAAGCCGGAGTAACGGAAAAAAGAAGGAAAACCGGGGCAGACCTGGCCACATCACCCAAAGTCTTGATGACTTTGAGTGCTGGGGCCAGTGAGATCTGTGATTTGTGATCACAGATCTCACCCCGGTTTTCCTTCTTTTTTCCGTAACTCCGGCTAACAGCATCTCCTATGCTTCCAGACACCCCTGTGTCCGGTTCCCGGGGCTGGACGCATTAAGGCGGTTAAATAGCGCCTTACCCGGTGGGGGAGCAGACGGGGGAGGCGGATTGAGTTGGTTGGTTTGGGCGGATCTGTGGCAAGCTGCAGAAAAACTACTAAATACGATGTGTTCCAGGTATCTAGTTCAATCCAATCCGCTTTGTTCAAGTCTGCCTCCCGTTTCCCCATCCAGGCTGGCGTCCCCTTCCAATACACAAAAAAGCACCCGGAATATCCGGGCACTCTTTTTTTAATCTCATTTCTCTGTATTTCTTTTAAATATTAAATCTAATTTATATATTAAAAGGTACATTTAAAATTCTGATTAAAGTTTTACTACGTTGACTGCCTGTGGTCCTTTTGCGCCGTCTGTTACATCGAATTCAACTGCCTGGCCTTCTTCTAAGGATTTGAATCCATCCATCATTAATCCTGAGTAGTGTACGAATACGTCATTTCCCTCTGAGTCAGAGATGAATCCATAGCCTTTTTGGTTGTTAAACCATTTTACTGTACCTGTCATTGTGTTGCCCTCCATAAATAAAAAAATAAATAATAAAGTGTTCGCAATGCTCATTTCTATTCTGAACAACGCTGTATTAGCGTAGCATATTTAACAATGAAAGTCAATGTGTTTGTGAAAAAATCCATAAAAATATACAAAAAGTGTCGAAAAATTACGGATTATCTGTGAACTGCGTGATTGTTTGAAAAGTAAGATTGTTTTTTATGCGAGTTTTGTTTAAAATACATATTGTAAGTAAAACAAAGGAGTGGAGCTTAAAATGAAAATGTCGACGAAGGGACAGTATGCGCTGGAGATTGTGGCAGATCTTGCGCTGCATTCCGGCAGGGATCATCTTGAGAGTCTGAAGAATATAGCAGAAAGACGGAAGTTGTCTGAGAAATATCTGGAGCGGATAGTAAAGCCCATGAAAGAAAAGGGAATCGTAAAGAGTGTTCGTGGCGCTTACGGAGGATACTGCCTGGAAAGAGATGCCGAAGAACTGACCGTGCTGGAGGTACTGACGGCAGTAGAGGGGGAACTGGCTCCGGTGCACTGCCTTACCAGAGAGAGCAATTGCGGCATAGCCTGCGGATTGTGCCCAACCAGAAATACTTGGGAAGAAATGTGGAAGACGATGAATGATGCGGTAGGCAGGGTTACAATAGCGGATATCATCCGGGCAGCGGAAATGAAGGGGACGTCAAGCAAACTATAAACGGCAGGCTGTCCTGCCTGTAAGGTTGGTTTAAAACCCTGACCACGTACAGCGCAGCCAGAAGCATACCGCTGTTTGGAATACATCTACTGCTGCTTAGCGCAGCGCTCAGTATCCAAACAGCGGTATGCTTCTGTCTGCCCCCGCCCCGTTCCACGCAAGGCGTCCCCCAAGCGTATAAAATCCAGTTTTAAAATTTGTATTGACATGGTAGGAATATGGGTGTATAACATTAAATATACAATACATATCAAAATAGTAGGATATAGAAAGAAGGTGTTATATGAAGGTATCTACAAAAGGAAGATACGGACTCCGTGCACTTGTGGATATGGCAGCGAATTCACAGGAGGGTCCGATTTCCCTGATCCAGACGGCAAAGCGGCAGAATATTTCTTTAAATTATCTGGAGCAGGTCTTTGGAGTTTTGAGAAAAGCAGGCATTGTTGTCAGTGTGAAAGGGGCCGGCGGAGGATATAAGCTGGCCAAGAGCGCCGAGTGCATTACAGTGAAGGAGATACTGGAGGCTTTGGAAGGGGAATTTTCCATTATCGACAGGAATGGGGAGGAGGCCGCGGATCCTGTACAGAAAGCCATACAGGAACTTGTGTGGGATGAGATTGACAGTAAGGTGAACGAATTCCTCAGTAAACGGACGCTGGCCCAGCTGGTGCGGGAGTACAGAGAGAATCTGGATTGCAGTACGAATATGTACTATATTTAATTCAGACAGTTTTAAAGGAAGCATGTAAAGGTGAATTGACAGGAAAGTGAGGACAACGCAAATGAGCAGAGACAGAAAATTAAGATTTGAGACATTACAGTTACACGTAGGACAGGAACAGCCGGATCCGGCAACAGACGCCAGGGCGGTTCCCATTTACCAGACCACGTCCTATGTATTCAGGGACTGTGAGCATGCGGCTCAGCGTTTTGGACTCGCTGATGCAGGAAATATATACGGAAGGCTGACGAACAGCACCCAGGATGTCTTTGAGAAACGGATCGCGGCGCTGGAGGGCGGATCGGCGGCACTCGGTGTTGCATCCGGTGCGGCTGCAATTACTTACACATTTCAGAATCTTGCTAAACAGGGAGACCATATTGTAGCCTCAAAATATATTTATGGGGGAAGCTATAACCTGTTGGAACATACGCTTCCGGATCAGGGCATTACCACAACTTTTGTGGATCCGGAAGTAGAAGGCGCAGTGGAAGCAGCGATTCAGGAGAATACAAAAGCAATATTTATAGAATCTATTGGGAACCCGAATGCAAATCTGGTCGATATACAGGAGATCGCCGATATTGCCCACAGATATCATATCGTCCTGGTAGTGGACAGTACATTTGCCACGCCATACCTGCTGAGGCCCTTTGAATACGGTGCAGATATTGTTGTTCACTCTGCAACTAAGTTTATCGGAGGACATGGGACCGCTTTGGGCGGAGTCATTATAGAAAGCGGGAACTTTGACTGGAACGCATCCGGTAAATATCCGCAGCTGACAGAACCGGATCCAAGTTATCATGGTGTACGCTTTTATGAGGCGGCAGGGGCTGCAGCATTTGTAACGAGAATACGGGCGGTGATTCTGCGGGACACCGGGGCAACGATGGCGCCGCTCCATGCATTTTTATTTTTGCAGGGGCTGGAGACATTGTCTCTCCGGGTGGAGCGCCATGTGGAGAATACGGTGAAGGTCGTAGAATTTCTGCAGGCACACCCAAAAGTATTGAAAGTGAATCATCCGTCCGTGCAGAACAGTCCATATCATGAACTGTATCAGAAATATTTCCCCAATGGAGGTGCTTCAATCTTTACATTTGAAATAAACGGCACTGGGGAAGATACGAAGAAATTCATTGATAACCTGGAGATATTCTCTCTGCTCGCCAATGTTGCAGATGTGAAATCACTGGTTATCCATCCGGCCAGTACCACGCACTCCCAGATGACTCCCGAAGAGCTGGAGGCTTCCGGCATCAGGCCGAACACGGTCAGGCTGTCCGTGGGAACCGAGCACATAGATGATATCCTGTATGACCTGGAACAGGCTTTAGAACGAATATAATAAGATTTGTAAGGCTCGTGAAGATCTGGACGGTTACTTATTTTGCATTGCACATAAGAGACCAAAATCCGGTTACTTATGTGCTTTCAGCTATAAAAATATAGATAGAGAATTGGAGGCAGCAAAATGGCAAATATATATAAAAGCATTACAGAATTGGTAGGAAGGACACCGATACTGGAGGTGTCGAATATTGAAAAGGAATTGAACCTGGTGGCGCGCGTTCTGGTAAAGCTGGAGTACTTCAATCCGGCCGGAAGCGTGAAGGACCGCGTGGCCCTGAATATGATAGAGGACGCGGAGGCGAAAGGCCTAATCAGACCGGGAGCAACAATTATTGAGCCCACCAGCGGAAATACCGGGATCGGGCTTGCATCGGCGGCGGCAGCCAAGGGATACAAGGCAGTTTTTGTCATGCCCGAGACGATGAGCATCGAGAGAAGAAAGCTTCTGCTGGGTTATGGCGCAGAGATTGTCCTGACCGAAGGGGCGAAGGGAATGAACGGCGCGATCGCGAAGGCGGCGCAGCTTGTAAAAGAACGGGAAAATGCAATCGTACTTGGCCAGTTTGTGAACAGTGCGAACCCGGAAATTCATACGAAAACAACAGGTCCCGAGATCTGGGAGGACACCGATGGCCAGGTGGATATCATTATTGCGGGCGTAGGCACAGGCGGAACTATCACGGGAACGGGAACCTATCTGAAGTCCAGAAAGCCGGATGTGCAGGTGATTGCAGTGGAGCCGGCCGGCTCCCCGGTACTGTCGGGCGGAAAACCGGGACCACATGGGCTGCAGGGCATCGGTGCGGGGTTCATACCGGAAGTACTGGATACAGATATCTATGAATCCATTGTGCAGGTAAAGGATGAGGAAGCCTATGCGGCTGCAAAACTTCTGGCAAGGAGAGAGGGTGTACTGGTTGGAATTTCCTCCGGCGCGGCGCTCCATGCGGCGGGTGAAGCGGCCAAAAAAACGGAAAATAAAGGCAGAACAATCGTGGCGATCCTGCCTGACACAGGAGAAAGATATCTTTCTACACCGTTGTTTGAGTCATAAAAAAGGGCATTTTGCGGCATTTGCCCTGTGGAGAATCCGCAGGGAGCGTGCTGCAAAATGCCTTTGAAATGTCGTTTTTTAGTTCTTAAATGGAAATGTAGTGTGAAATAATTTATAAGCAATTGAAAAAAACGGAGATATGTTATATACTAATTGAAGTTAAAAATAAAAAACAGGAGGAAAATAGTATCATGAAAGAATTTAAATATGTTATTACAGACCCGGAGGGAATTCATGCAAGACCGGCAGGGCTGTTGGTAAAGCAGGCTGCAGGCTATAAATCTGCCGTTAAAATCGTTAAAGGCGAGAAGAGTGCCGATGCAAAGAGAATCTTTGGAGTCATGGGACTCGGAGTAAAAACAGGGGAAGAGATTACTATGACAGCCGAGGGCGAAGACGAAGATCAGGCAATCGCAGAATTAGAGGCATTTTTTAAAGAAAATTTATAAATAAAAGAGCACTTATCATTTGTATATAAGGGAAGGTACTATGATTACAATAACAGGTAAAAGCGTATTTGGCGGTGTATCCATCGGAAAGCTCTCATTTTATAAGAGGAACCAAAAAGTGATCAAGCGGTCACACGTTGATGATGTGGAGGCGGAATGCATCCGTTTTCAGGAGGCAAAGGCCGAGGCAGTTGAACAGCTCAAAGGGCTGTATGACAAAGCGCTTGAGGATGTGGGCGAAGCGAATGCCATGATTTTTGAGATACACCAGATGATGCTGGAAGATTTGGATTATATTGAATCAATCGAAAATATTATACGTACCCAGGAAGTAAATGCAGAATTTGCCGTAGCAACAACGGCGGACAACTTTGCGCAGATGTTTGCTTCTATGGATGATGCATATATGCAGGGGCGTGCGGCGGACGTAAAGGATGTATCCGAGCGTGTACTGGACATCCTCTGCGGTGTGGGAGAAAGTATGGCTCAGACGGATGAGCCGTGTATTATTGCGGCGGATGATCTGGCCCCCAGCGAGACTGTACAGTTGGACAAGAGCAAGGTCCTTGGATTTGCAACCATGTATGGTTCTTCCAATTCCCATACGGCAATTCTGGCAAGAACGATGAACATTCCTGCAGTCATTGGCCTGGGCGAGGAACTAGCGGCCCAGTATGACGGCAGAATGGCAATAATTGACGGTTTTACCGGAATGCTGTATATTGACCCGGACGAGACGACGCTGGCAAAGATGCAAGAAAAGCGGGCAAAGGATCTGGAACAGAAGGCCCTCCTGGAACAGCTGAAAGGCAAAGAGAATGTAACAAAGAGCGGCCAGAAGATGAATGTATATGCTAATATTGGCAATGTATCCGATGTTGGCGCTGTCCTGAAGAATGATGCAGGCGGAATCGGCCTGTTCCGGAGTGAATTCTTATACCTGGAGAACGACACGTTTCCATCCGAGGAGCAGCAGTTTACAGTGTATAAACAGGTTGCGGAAAATATGGCTGGCAAAAAGGTTATTATCCGTACGCTGGACATAGGAGCAGATAAACAGGTTGATTACTTCGGGCTGGACAAGGAAGAGAATCCGGCGCTGGGATACCGTGCAATCCGTATCTGTCTGACAAGAACAGAGATCTTTAAGACACAGCTGCGTGCGCTTTACCGTGCAGCTATGTTCGGTAATATCTCCATTATGTTTCCGATGATCATTTCAGTTGATGAAATATACAAGATCAAAGAGATTATTGCAGAAGTGCAGAGTGAACTGAAGGCGGAGGGAATTCCGTTTAAAGAGAATGTAGAGACCGGTGTGATGATTGAGACACCTGCATCTGTCATGATCAGCAGGGAACTGGCCAAAGAAGTAGACTTTTTCAGCGTGGGTACAAATGATCTGACCCAGTATACGCTGGCGATTGACAGGCAGAATTCCAAACTGGATGCATTCTATGATCCACATCATCCGGCAGTGCTTGCAATGATCAGGATGGCAGCTGAGAATGCTCATGCAGAGGGCAAGTGGATTGGTATCTGTGGTGAACTGGGAGCCGATCTGGAACTGACGGAAGAATTCCTGAAGATGGGGCTTGACGAGCTTTCCGTATCTCCCTCTATGATACTTCCGCTGAGAAAGCGAATCAGAGAATGCGAATAGAAAAAGACAATGCATATTTTATATCAGCGTTTGATCACCACAATTAATGAGGAGATTGTCGGTACCACAGAATACCACATCGCCAGTCTGATGCTGGAGAATATCAACCAGCTGTATCAGATACCGATCGGGGAGATGGCTGCCCTGTGCAGTGTATCAAAGTCTACGGTATCCAAGTTTGTGAGAAGGATTGGTTTTGACGACTATACGGATTTCAAGCTGGAGGCCATGCGCCAGCGTGAAAAGGATGTTTATATCCGGGGCGGAGATTCGGTGAATATCACGGACTATATTCTGGAGTACGGGATGGACCGTTATGTTCAGGTGCTGACGAATGATATCAGGAATCAGGCGGCCTCCATCGATACGGAAAGGATAGAACGCCTCGTGGAGGATATCCACGGTTATAAGAAAATTGCCGCTTTTGGGGAGATTTATTCCGAGACGGCAGCGTTGAATTTTCAATACAAAATGTCCTACTACAGAAAATATGTCTATACAACGATTAATGACAGGAAGCAGGAGCATTATATTGCAGAGGCCGGCGCAGATACACTGCTTTTAATTTTCTCGAATTCAGGGCGCTATATCAGCACGTTTTCTAAACTGGACGGAGAACCTGAAAAAGAATGTTTTAATAAAACAAAAGCAAGGGTAGTTCTGATTACATCTAACACAAAGATGGAAAAGGATCCGAGAGTGGATATGTGCATTTTTCTAAAATACGGGGAGCGGGTTCAGAATCATCCGATTCTTTATCAGTTCCTAATCGAACAGATTACGGCAAGGTATCAGAATAAGTACGGCTTTCCTGAGGATGTAATCATTGATTAATCTTATGTATTGCTGTAAAGATTAGGATAAAATAACAGAAGTTTTGAGAGAGTTTCCATTTTGCGAACTTTTTCGGAACTTCTGTTTTTTTTGCTATAATGGCCTCAGAAATTTGAAGGAAGGAGAATTGCGATGAATGAGATCTGGTTTCGGAACGAAGCAGAGGAGTGGACAGAGGCATTTCCCATCGGAAACGGTTTTATGGGCGCTATGGTCTTTGGCAGGACATCTGTTGAACGGATACAGGTGAATGAGGATTCTGTCTGGTCAGGCGGATACATGGAACGGGTCAATCCGGATGCAAAAGAGCATCTGCATGAAGTGAGGCAGCTGCTAAAGGAGGGCAGAGTGCAGGAGGCGGAACTTCTGGCTTCCCGCAGTATGTATGCATCCTATCCCCATATGAGGCACTATCAGACATTGGGAGATGTATGGATTGATTTTTTTCATACACGCGGCAGGCAGATCGTGAAGAAGAAAGAGAACGGAACTTCGTTTGTGGAGTATGAACCGCCGGTATTCGAAGGATATCGAAGAAGACTGAATCTGGAGGATGCAATGGGCAGCATTGCATATAAGACGGAGAAGGGATCTGTAAAAAGAGAATTTTTTGCCTCTGCCCCGGCACAGGTTCTGGTTTATAAAATGTACGCAGATGCAGATGAGGTGTTGGATTTTGAGGTTTCACTTACCCGAAAAGACAACCGATCGGGAAGGGGGGCGTCTTTTTGCGACGGTACAGAAGCACTGGGAGACGATGCGATCCGCCTGTACGGTAAAAACGGTGCGGATAACGGGATCGCCTTTGAGATGGCGGTGCGGATTGCCTCAAAAGGAGGGCGCAGGTACCGCATGGGCAGTCATATCATCGTAGAGGGCGCGAAGGAGGCGGTGCTTTTTATAACCGGCAGGACCACTTACCGGAGCGAAGATCCAGCCGCGTGGTGTATGGAAACCTTGAAGGCAGCCGGTACCCAGCCTTATGAAAAGTTAAAAAAACAGCATCTCGATGATTATCATGCACTTTATAACAGCAGTGTACTGGAGCTCGGGAAGGAGGAGGAATTTGAGAGGCTTTCCACCCCGGAACGTCTTGCCCGGATGAGGAACGGGGAGGAGGATGTTGGTCTGGTAAATCTACATTATAATTTTGCAAGGTACCTGTTGATCAGTTCCAGCCGTGAAAACAGCTTGCCTGCCAATCTGCAGGGAATCTGGAACGAAGACTTTGAGCCGGCCTGGGGCTCCAAATATACGATCAATATTAATATACAGATGAATTACTGGATGGCGGAAAAGACGGGGCTTTCCCGGCTGCACATGCCGCTATTGGAGCACCTGAAAACGATGCGGCCGCATGGGCAGGAGACCGCGGAGAAAATGTATGGAGCGCGCGGATTCTGCTGCCACCACAATACAGACATCTGGGGGGACTGCGCACCGCAGGACAGCCATGTGTCGGCAACTATATGGCCAATGGGCGGGGCCTGGCTCTGTCTTCATATTATTGAACATTATCTGTATACAAAAGACCGTGAATTTATGGAAGAATTTTATGGAATACTGAGGGACAGCGTACAATTTTTCGCAGATTATATGGTGCAGGACGAGCAGGGATACTGGATGACAGGGCCGAGCAGTTCCCCGGAAAATATCTATATGAATGAGCAGGGAGAATGCGGGTGTCTCTGTATGGGGCCTGCCATGGATTCGGAAATCCTCAGGGAACTGTTTGGCGGATATATCAGGATCACAGAAGAACTTGGCCTGGAAGACGAACTGGAAAAAGATGTGAAAATACGCCTGGAAGGGCTGCCCCCCATCGAAGTCGGGAAATACGGACAGATTCAGGAATGGCGGAAGGACTATGAAGAAATGGAGATCGGACACCGCCACATCTCCCAGCTGTTTGCCCTCTACCCTGCAGCGCAGATACGCCCGGACACAACGCCCGGGCTGGCGCAGGCAGCGCTTCATACTCTGGAGAGACGCCTGAGTCATGGAGGCGGACATACGGGATGGAGCAAGGCCTGGATTATTCTGTTTTACGCACGGCTCCGGGACGGAGAAAAAGCGTGGAAGAATCAGCGTGAGCTGCTGACTGGCGCCACGTTGGATAACCTGTTCAACACGCATCCGCCATTCCAGATAGACGGAAACTTTGGGGGCGCCTGCGGTCTGCTGGAAATGCTGGTGCAGGATTTTGAAGATATCGTCTTTCTGCTCCCGGCCCTCCCCCAGGCATTAAAAAATGGAAAGGTGCAGGGAATCCGCTTGAAGTGCGGATGTATTCTGGATCTGGAGTGGAAAGACTCACAGATTACAGAGATCAGGCTGCTGGGACTCCGAGATTCTGCAGTTATATTTGCAGACAGAACAGGACAGCGGCAGAAGATTAAGTTTCAAAAGGAACAGAGTATGACTTTTGATTTTAAGGAATTGAGCGAAGGAGGATTTAACGAATGAAGTACGAAAAAATGATCGAAGAGATTGTAGAAAAAATCGGCGGAAGAGACAATATAACCAGCGTCTACCACTGTGCGACACGGCTGCGCCTTCAACTGAAGAACGAAGCGGCAGCGGATGACGAAGCGGTGAAAGCAATTGAAGGTGTTCTATCCATCGTGAAAAGCGGCGGCCAGTATCAGATCGTGATCGGACAGCACGTAGGGGATGTCTACAAAGAAATGCTGGCCATGCTGGGGGCGGACGGCGAAAAGACGGAAGTAAGAGATGCCAAAGAATTCAAAGAAGAAATGAAGAAGAAAAAGGTAACAAACCAGTTTATCGATCTGATATCAGGCGTATTCACGCCAATTCTGGGAATGCTTACCGCAACCGGTGTAATCAAAGGTCTTCTGGCACTGCTTACCGCGACCGGCCTGCTTTCAACCGCATCGGGTACTTATCAGATCCTGAACATTGTGGGCGACTGCTTTTTCAACTTTCTGCCGGTATTCCTTGGATACACCGCGATGAAGAAATTCGGGGGCACGCCGTTTATCGGAATGGCCATTGGAGCAGCGCTGGTTTACCCATCCCTCACAACGATTATGGCAGGAGAACCGCTTTACACACTGTTTGCAGGAACCATTTTTGAATCTCCGGTCTACGTAACATTCCTGGGAATTCCGGTCATTCTGATGAACTATGCAAGCTCTGTGATACCGGCGATTGTGACATGTTACTTTGCTGCAAAAGTGGAAAAATTCTTTGCAAAGAGGATGAGCGACTTGTTCAAGACTTTTGCTGTACCGGCGCTTACCCTCATCATCAGCATTGTCCTGGCGTTTTTGATTATCGGGCCGGTTGCAAGTTTTGCGAGCAGCCTGCTTGGAGCCGCATTTACGGCATTATTTGATCTCAACGCGACTATCAGCGGTTTCTTATATGGTGCGTTAATTCAGGTATGTGTTATGTTCGGCGTACACTGGGGATTCGTTGCAATTTCTGTAAATAATCTGGCGACCATGGGATTCGACCCGATCACAATCGCAGGTCTCTCTTCCGCATTTGCACAGGCAGGAGTGGTACTGATGATTATGCTCAAAACAAGAAATAAAAAGCTCAAAAGCGTATGCGGCCCTGCAATCCTTTCAGCCATGGTAGGTATTACAGAACCAGCAATCTATGGTGTCACACTGCAGTTCAAAAAGCCGTTTATCCTGGCGTGCCTGGCTTCTGGTATTGGTGGGGCAATCATAGGATTCGGCGGAGTAAAACAATATTTCTATGGAACAAACGGGATCTTCGGATGGCTGCAGGTTATCAATCCGGAGACGGGATTTGACTCATCGGTTGTGGCGGCTATTATCGCATGTATCGTAAGTTTTGCTGCGGCAATTATCCTGATGGCAGTATTTGGGAAAAACTCGGTGCCGCAGGATCAAAAATAAATCGGGATTTAGTGACGAGCTTTAGTCTCGGCACGGATGGGGGACGCCAAGTGAACTGTAAGCGGCAAGCCCTCCGGCCTGTATGGTCGGTTTAAAATCCTGACCGC
>OBZW01000149.1_pt1 | contig 67661 bp, 59 predicted proteins | sample 1477021 | NCBI WGS metagenome assembly OBZW01 (sample SAMEA2580262, study PRJEB22360) | human gut metagenome | biome: human gut; feature: human-associated habitat; material: faeces | place: Denmark | collected 2008/2010
TTAAAATGGCATAGATCCCCCCGCCCTGGTACAGGCTTCCCGGTTTTTTAGCTGGTGCATCCAATCGGCAGTAAAAATCCCGTCTACTTGGTGGGGTATCGAAACGGGGGCAGCGTATTGATCCGATTGGTGATACATACAACCTCCAGTAATTAGCTATTGGTATTACAGATAGATTCTGCTTATTTTTTTATCATATGCTTATAATCGTAAAGGCTATCCTTTTTTCGCGTCCCCTATATACTTTTCTTAGATTTCGTTTCTAAAATAGTATTGCAGCGCCTCCCCCATATATCTGGATGCCCCGGCCCCATACCGTTTATCCATAGCCGCTATCAAGGACTCTTTATGAAGGTACCAGTCAATCATCATCTCCCAATAATGTTCCCCCTGGTCCACATCAGGCCTTGTCTCCTGTCCCAGCTTTATAATCTCATCTAATATACTCTGCACTTCTTCCGACTTTGGGTCTCTTGTTATATCCTCATACAGTTTTGCATTCAGGGCCTCGTTTTTTTCTATATATCCACTCTTTTTTATCTGCTCCATCTTTTCCATATTCTCAGAAAAGTGCTCCATGCTATGCTTCATGGCTTCTGTATATTTTGCAACGCTTCCATATTGTTTGATTGCCATTTCCGCGATCTGGACATCGTCCTCTTTCATTTTACTTATAAATTGATCAAAATTTTCTACGCTTCCCCAATGCCTGACTACTTCTTCTGTGTTTTCCTGTTTAAAATCTTCCAGCATTTGTATATATTCACTTAAATCAAATTCTTCAAAACTCATACATGCTTCTCCTTTTTCCAGCTTTTCAAGCAGGCTTAAAAGCTTCGTAAGCCTTTCACGTTTCACTTTTAACAGTTCTTTCTGCTTTTTAAATGCCTTTAGTTTATCATAATGAGGATCTTCCATAATGGCTTTTATATCCTTCAATGGAAAGTCCAGTTCCTTAAAAAACAAAATTTGCTGCAGGGTTTTCAACGCTTCATCGTCATATAAACGATATCCTGCATCGGTTACTTTCGTTGGTTTGAATACGCCTATTTCGTCATAATACTGCAGTGTCCTTACACTGATGCCAGACAGGCTGGCAACCTCTTTTACAGTTCTCATTGTAATCAACTCCTGTCTTACCGCTGTACTGTTACATTGTTATTCATCAATTTTAGTTAAACTGCATAAACGTCAGTACATGGTGTTTATAAGAATATATAGTGTGTTCGTCTGCCGGCTGTGACTGTCCGCTATATTTCTTTTATTTCATAGTACACTATCACGCAGCGTAAGAGTCAATAGTTTTTTCCAACTCACCGCTTTAATTCTAAAATAATTATATTTTGGCGTCTCTGCGTCCTTCTTACGTAAGAAATCCAGACAGAAATCCTATCTTAAAGATCTCTGTCTGGATTCTATACTGCTTATTTATTAGGGCCGAAAAACATTGCCTTCCACACTGGCTTTCACGAAATGATAAAAGACGTTATAACAACAGCCATGGTACTTAACAACGTTCCCAATAAGTAATACTCCGCAAATTCCGGTACTTTCGCAATCTTATCATATCTTGCAATTGACTTAGCGGTTAAAACCAGGCCAATCGCCGCGTATTGTCCTAAAGATATGAAAACCAACATAATAAAACGCTCTATAGTTCCAATGAACCTTCCTGCGTTATAATTCTCTTTTCTCCCCGAATCCTTATCTTTTGGCCTGTAAACCGATAGCATTTTGGATATGGCAATATTGGCAGGCTTGTGTATCATAAGCACTGCCGTAATCCATGTGGCTAACACGGCCCCAGATATCCCTGCTGTCTCAGCAAAGTCTGCAATACAGCGTACTAAATTTAATCTGCATCCATATACGGTAAAACAGTATGCAATGATAAGCAGGCTGATAATATGAAAAATTCTCTAAATATCATTCTGTGTTATTTCCCCCAACACTTTTCCTACAGTATCCAGAGCTTCCTTATATGCGTAATACCTCCCTTTTGCAAGTATACGCTGTACCGTAGACTGTTGAATCCCCATACGCCGCGCCACATTCACCTGACCGTCCTGATGTTCAAGCATATCTGCAATTACCTCTCTCTGTCTGTTACTCCAGGAACCTTTAATAACTGTCAGCAACGTAAAAATTGTATTTATCATAATTGCAAATGACTCATTATCACCATCAATACCAAGACGTATGTCGGCAGAGTCAATCTGTTTCCGCTTTTCGTTTTGCTTCAAATACTCTACCGCTTCCCGCGCCTTATGATACCCGGGACCGTCTGCACCTATTGCCATATCAGCGTTGATATCAGTAATGATTTCTCCTACACCAATTCCATAACGAATTTTCACCGGGTACATCTTGCTTTCTATCTCTGTAATGATCTGCAGGATATTGCCTCCGTTACACAGAAGCCCCTGGAATTCATCGCCTAAAGTTATCATGAATTTTGATGAAATGTCTTCAACATATTTCTTATTCACTTCATTCAAAACTCTTTGTAACTCTTCCTGAATCTTTTTTCTGTCATTTAGCTTTTTTGAATCCTTAATATCACCTATAATCGCTATATATGGCATATAATTGAAGAAAAAGAACATAATACTGCGCCTCCATTCCTTTTCATTATATAGCCTTCCGGATGAATAATCAACAATTATGTATCACATAGGCTATAATTGTAGATTATAGCCTATACAATGCATAATATCAGAAATAATTATAAGTGAATGCACCAATTACTATAATTCCCTGCCTGTATAAATATAGCATATCCCTCTAAAAGTAAGGCGCTTCTGCACACTCTGCTGTACTAGCCCCGGCGCTGCCTGCTCACCTCGAACATCAGCAACGCAGCAGCCACGGCGGCATTGAGCGATTCTGCCTGCCCTTCCATGGGAATTCTCACCCAGACGTCCGCTTTTTCTGCCACCTCCGGGCGCAGGCCGTTCCCCTCATTTCCAATCAGAAATGCAGTTCCGCAGCAATAATCTTCCTTATCATATGAATTTTTCCCCTCCAGGTGCGCTGCATAGACCCGGATATTTTTATTTTTCAGATAAGCAATCCCCTCCATCATATCATCCATGTACAAAAAGGGCATCCGATATACAGCCCCCATCGTAGACCGGATGGTTTTCGGATTATAAATATCCACGCAGTCACGGCTCAGCAGAATCCCCGTCACTCCCGCGGCCTCGGCTGTACGGAATATGGTTCCCAGATTCCCCGGATCCTGCAGGTTATCCAGTACCAGGATGTGCGGATTCTTCTGCCCTGCAATCTCCTCCATCGTATACGACATCTGCCGTACAACTGCCAATATCCCCTGTGGGCTCTTGGTGTCTGAGACATGCGCGAACACCGAATCCGTAAGCACTTCCGGCTGCGCGCCGTATTTCTTTAGTTCTTGCTCATGTTTCCTATAATAAGTCTCTGATACATACAGCCTGACCAGGCTCTTTTCGGGTGTCTCGCCTACCATACGGGACCCCTCTGCTACAAATACACCCTCCTGATTCCTGGCTCTGCTTTTCTTCTGAAGCTGCAGCAGCTCCTTTACTTTTTGATTGCTTGTGCTTGTAATCATACTGATACACCATTACTTTCTATAACTATATATAATTAAAACGTCTTCTCCTGAAACTTCGCCAGCACAGAATTTGCACCAATTACAATAATGATACATTCCGCCGGCAGAGGCTTGTGAGGATCAAAGGTGACATCCACTTCCTCACGCTGCATAACCCCGACCACATTAATTCCATAGCGCTCACGTACCTTCAGTTCTGCAAGACTCTTTCCTACCCAGCGTTCCGGAATCACTGTTTCAGCCATGCTGTATTCTGAAGACAGTTCGATCCAATCCGAGAATGCGGTGGATACCAGGCTCTTGGCTACCCTGCTGCCCATGTCACGCTCAGGATACACAATGGCGTCCGCACCGATTTTCTCCAGGATCATCCCCTGAAGTTCATCCCTCGCCTTGGCAAGTACATAGGGTATCCCCATCTCCTTACATGCAATAGTGGCCATAATACTGGCCTCCAGACTCTCCGATACCGCAACCACCGCTCCGTCCAGATTCCGTCCGCCCAGTGACAGAAGAGCATCCGGGTCCGCCACATCGGCTCTCATGGCATAGGATACGGAATCCGATATCTCCTGCACCTTCTCATAAGATTTATCTACCACAATCACGTCGCTGCCCAGGCTTTCCAGTGTAAGCGCCACACTGCGCCCAAAACTTCCCAGGCCAAATACTGCATACTGCTTCTTCATTTTATCTTCTCCTGACTAATCCTTTATTTTTCAGACACGCTCTAACCGAGCATAATCCGTTTTTCCGGCAGGTCCCTCAGCTGGGAAGCCGAATTGGCACGCCCTGCGAATACGAGCGCCAGAGTAATCGGACCGATACGTCCCACATACATCAGAACCATCAGCACCGCCTGGCTTATACGGCTCAGCTCCGGCGTCAGATCCGGCGTCAGCCCGACCGTCGCCATCGCTGATGTCACTTCGTACATGATCCGCAGAAAATCTATCCCCGGCTCCAGCACCGTTATCAGTGTCACCCCTGACAGCCAAAACAAAAATGTCAGCAGAATAATCGCAATCCCCGACCGTACAACGGACGGTTCGATTTTTCTGCCAAAGCATTCCGTATCCCGCTTTCCTTTCAGCACCCCAACGCCGGTAAGCAGCAGCATGGCCACAGTAGTTGTCTTCACACCTCCGGCAGTTCCAGCCGGAGAGCCTCCTACAAACATCAGGATACATGCGAGAAGCTTGGAACCCGATGTCAGCCCGGCCTGCGACACGCTTGCAAATCCTGCCGTCCTGGTCGTAACAGACTGAAAACCGGATGCCATCAGTTTCTGCCAGAAATTCAGTCCGCCCATAGTCTCCGGGTTCTTATATTCAAGAACAAAAAATCCCAGAAAGCCGGTAATTAAGAGCACTGCCGTCATAGTCAGCACGATCTTCGTCTGCAGCTTCAGGCGCATGAACAGACGCCTTGCAGGCTGTCTTTGGGTAATTACACGCTTCGTATTAGTGTAAATATCGTGCCATACCGGAAATCCCAGGCCGCCGATCACAATGAGAAATATGGTGGTAAAACTGACAATCGGGGATTTTACATATCCCATATAACTGCTGCTTCCCAGTATATCGATCCCTGCATTGCAGAATGCCGACACCGCATGGAAGACCGAATAGCATATCCCCTCCACCAGTCCGTATTCGGGAATAAACCGAATCGAATAGAGAAGCGCTCCGATTCCTTCCACCACAAATGTTCCGCGCAGAATACGGATCACGAACTGCACCATTCCGGTCAGCGTATCCAGACTATAAGTCTGCTGGATAACCACACGCTCCTTCATTGTTATCTTCTTTTTTATAATCAGAAAGAAAGCAACCATACATGCGATCACGCCCAGGCCGCCGATCTGTATCAGCACCAGCAGAATTCCCTTTCCGATCACGGTAAACTGTACCGCAGGCGTAATTGTAACAAGCCCGGTCACACAGACAGCCGAAACAGCGGTAAACAATGCATCTGCAAAAGCAATCGGTTCCTGATTGCTGACAGGAAGCCATAAAAGCACGGCTCCCAGCAAAATAACGCCCAGAAACCCCACTGCAATTTTCTGCATGGTATTCAGGCTCATTTTTCTTAAACTTTTATTCTTCATTTCCTAACACCTTGAATTTTATTCCGGATAAACCGGTATGTCTTTTGGAGTGTTCCCGGCAGTGACTTAAAAGACCATAAAAGATCCGTATCATTTATGATTATAGGGACTATTATAAGCAGCCGCTTTGGTTATCATTCTAACACAAGCTTCCGAAAAAGGACAGTCCCGAAATCGTTCGGAACTGTCCCTTATGAGGTTATTCAGTATTTCTTTTGTATTATACAGTTATTTGGAACCCGCTCAGAACCTCACTATCTGCGTTTCTACAAAGTCTCGTACAGTACGTCTTCGGCCCAAGCTGTTACTCAGGTCATTGTTCCATATTTTCCGCTTATCATTACGGCATTCTTTACTTCCTGTACAGCTCCGTCATATTCATCTGAAAATACAAATGCCCCTCTTACACGCAGGTTCGCGAATTTAGCATCTTTATCTGCATACCAATTCGGAAAGATCTTTGTGATACCGCGGTCAAAGCCCGCGATTTAGCCCCTCTATATTCCCGCACAATCTCTATCATATTGAGATAGCTATCCGCCGGTACATAATCCGGAATAGAGTTCCAGGTTCCAAAAGCAAACCTCCCTTGGTTTTTACTCTTTGCAACTACTCTGCCCATGGATATTTCCTGAAATCATCATTATCCTGAATTACAGGGATCACTCGGCTGTCCCCGAGAGTGCAGCTTCCGAGCATGATTTCCCCGATACATCGTTCAAAGGTAACGGCATCGTATCCATGGTCTTTGAAGAAATTACAAAAAATACGGAAAATTCTTGCAGGTCTCTGCCATCTCCCTGAAGCAAAGAGAGCATATCCTTTCCTGTAATCTCTCCTATTTTTTCAAATGCCACGTTATGCTCGCAAAGTGGGAGCCGCTTTGCCTCCTTATTCCATGGACAATCTATAATATTACGGTAATCCGGCTCAAACGTTTTGATTTCCTCCTTGATTATTATATTTAGTACGGTTGACTTCCCATTTAGCATATTATATAATTTTTAAATTTGTACCGCTATCAATTGTGTGCAGCGTAAACTTTAATATATGATACTCTAGATCGTGTCTGAAACTCCATTATCGCAATATGCTGCGAATTGGGACAACATCTTACAACAAGTAATTTCCAAACACGTTCCAGAAGGGTTGTTATGGATTCTTTTCCTGCGATTCCTTCTCTTACCTGGCATTGTCATGACCCTGCATTCGAGTTTTCCATACCGGCACAGGGAACTTTTTCTGCCCTGGGGGAGAATTATCCATTTTCTGGCAGGGAAGTATTCCTCTCCCGCCCGGACGAATTTCACGGCACCAACCAGGTTCCCGTGACAACCAGGGAGAGCTTTATTGGTTCCATCTTGGCATCGCCCCAGGCATTTTATTAACACGCAGAAAATCGAATATGCAAAAACACTTTTGCTGGAGGGCAAATCAGTAACCGATACAGCAATCCTGCTGAATTTTACAACCAGCAGTTATTTTGTTTTTCGTGATTCATCTCTCCACCTATAGAGTTGAGAAATGAATCACTTATCCTGTTAAACTTTAAAGCGGTACCCCACTCCCCAGATCGTCTCAATGTACTGGGGATGAGAGGTATCATATTCGATCTTCTCACGGATTTTCTTGATATGCACCGTAACGGTAGCAATATCCCCGATGGACTCCATATCCCAGATCTCCTGAAAAAGTTCTTCCTTTGTGTATACATGGTTTGGATGTCCTGCGAGGAAAGTCAAAAGATCGAATTCCTTCGTGGTAAAGGATCTCTCCTCCCCATTTACCCATACCCGCCTTGCCGTTGTATCGATCTTAAGCCCTCTGATTTCGATGATTTCATTCTCTTCCACATTGCTCCCGATCAATCTCTCATAACGAGCCAAATGTGCCTTTACACGCGCCACAAGCTCACTCGGGCTGAAAGGTTTTGTCATATAATCGTCTGCGCCCAGCCCCAGTCCTCTGATTTTGTCAATGTCGTCCTTTTTCGCCGACACCATAATGATCGGCGTGTTCTTCTGGTCGCGCACCTGGCGGCAGATCTCAAATCCATCCACGCCCGGCAGCATCAGATCCAGGATAATCAGGTCATAGTCCTCTTCCAGAGCCTTTCTGCGCCCGATCTCTCCATCATTTGCAACGGCCACCTCGAAGTCGCTGAGTTCCAGGTAGTCCTTCTCAAGGTCAGCGATGCTTTCCTCGTCCTCGATAATCAAAATTTTCTTACTCATCCAACGGTACCTCCTGATATTTTCTGATTACAAAATACATTGTTGTTCCAACCCCATCCTCGCTGGTCGCCCAAATCTTGCCGCCATGCTCTTCCACGATCTTCTGTACGATAGAAAGCCCGATACCGCTTCCTCCCTTAGAAGAATTGCGTGAAGCATCCGTCCGGTAAAACCGGTCGAAAATATACGGCAGATCTTTCGCGGCGATCCCCTTTCCATTATCCCCAAGTTCCACCTGGATAAAATCACCCACATCCTTTAAACTCATAGTAATCTTCCCTTTTGGTTTATCCATATATTTCAGGGAATTGGTAACAATATTATTGATAACACGCCTGAGCTGTTCCGGATCCACAATCACTTTCGAATCCGTCTCCACATAATTACAGTATGTGAATCCCACACCCTTTGCCTCCAGTTCAAGAGACAGATCATCCGCACAGTCGCCAAAATACTGCTTGGCCGATATCGTTGTAAAATTATAGGGTATACGGTTTGTATCAATTTTCGAGTACAGCGTCAGCTCATTAATAAGAAGATCCATCTCATTAGCCTTATTGTATATTGTTTTGATGTATCTGTCCATCTTTTCCGGCGTATCCGCCACACCATCCATGATCCCCTCGACATAGCCCTTAATCGCCGTAATAGGGGTCTTCAGGTCATGCGAGATATTACTGATCAGTTCCTTATTCTCTCTATCATATGCAATCTTATCCTCCGCATTCGCTTTCAGGCGCAGACGCATCTCCTCAAAATCCCGGCACAACTGCCCGATCTCATCATCCGTTTCACTTTTAATCTCAAAATCAAGATTCCCCTCTTTAATATTCCTCGCCGCCCGCTGCAGCTTCGCCAACGGAACAGACACCGTCCTGTAAATCCAGTAAATCAACAGCGCAGCCGTCATAAAGACAACCAGCAGATAAAGCTGCTGATACTCCCCAATCTCCCTGGGCGCAAACGTATGCACTGCAACCGTAGTAAAAAGCGTTGACAGAATCATCAATGTCATAAATGCAATAACCAGTTTTGTTTTAAGCTTCATCATTTCCTCAAAGGGGTCTGACCCCTTTGCCCTCCGTTTTCTGAATTTTCTGAAAAAAGCAGGCTCCCGAAGGCGCCTGCTTTATCTTTTATTTTACGCACCTAATACTGTTATATTACAGATATTTTTTCAATGCGTCAACTTTATCTAACTTTTCCCATGGTAAATTTAAATCATTACGTCCAAAATGACCGTATGCTGCGGTCTGTTTGTAGATTGGCCTGCGCAGATCCAGCATCTTGATGATGCCCGCCGGACGCAGATCGAAGTTCTCCCGGATAATCTCTACCAGCTTATCTTCGCTTACTACGCCTGTACCGAATGTATCAACCATAATGGATGTTGGCTGTGCCACTCCGATTGCGTAGGACAGCTGAATCTCACATCTCTTTGCAAGGCCGGCTGCTACAATATTCTTTGCCGCATAGCGGGCTGCATATGCTGCGGAGCGGTCTACTTTCGTGCAGTCCTTTCCGGAAAATGCACCGCCGCCGTGGCGTGCCATTCCGCCGTATGTATCCACGATGATCTTACGCCCTGTAACACCGCTGTCACCGTGAGGCCCGCCAATGACAAAGCGTCCTGTTGGATTGATGAAGAACTTGGTATTCTCGTCTACCATGTCTGCCGGAATAATCTCGTCAAATACATACTTTTTAATATCTTCATGAATCTGCTCCTGTGTCACATCCGGGTCATGCTGCGTGGAAAGAACGACTGCCTCCAGTCTCTTCGGGTTATTGTTTTCATCGTATTCCACTGTTACCTGTGTCTTTCCATCCGGACGCAGGTAGGTAAGAACTCCGTCTTTTCTGATCTTAGTGAGCTGTAATGCCAGTTTATGTGCCATCGCGATTGGATAAGGCATATATTCTTCTGTCTCATCTGACGCATATCCGAACATCATTCCCTGGTCGCCTGCGCCGATTGCTTCGATCTCATCGTCTGACATCTTATTCTCTTTTGCTTCCAGCGCTTTATCCACTCCAAGTGCAATATCTACAGACTGTTCGTCAATTGCCGTGAGCACGCCGCAGGTATCCGCGTCAAAACCAAGTTTATCCTTCGTATAGCCGATCTCTCTCACCGTCTCACGCACGATTTTCTGAATATCCACATATGCTTTTGTGGTGATCTCTCCCATAACCAGAACAAGTCCTGTTGTTGTACAGGTCTCACATGCCACACGGCTCATTGGATCCTGTTCCAGCAGCGCGTCCAGAACTGCGTCTGAGATCTGATCGCACATCTTATCCGGATGTCCTTCTGTTACTGATTCTGATGTGAATAATAATTTTTCCATACTCTTTCTCCTCCTTAAATTGTCAGGACTGCTCTTTTTAGCAATCCGAATCAGCACTTTCTCTCCGGAGTCGTTTTCTTTAAATTGAATATAAAGAAAACAGCCCACAAGAAGCGGACTGTTTATATCATATAAATCAATCCTCTTATTGTTCGATTACTCGCTCAGGTTGGCACCTTCCTTTTTTGGGGTTGCCGCGGCTTCACAGATCCTTTGTATCTCCACCGCTCTGAATAAGAGAAAGCTTGCTTTATTAAATTGTTTACTATACTTCAAACCTTACACCGTATTGCGCGAAATGTCAATATATTTTCCACTATTTATAGTTTTTTTATGAGTGAGGGGCTTGGGAGTTGATGTAGGCTTGCCCGCTTTGTTCGCAAATCAAAATTCTATCTGTATGCACTTCTCCCACAGGTAATATGGACATCGGCTGCGTTGGATGCTCACCCAGCATTTTTTCCATCCAGATCATATCGTGCCATGTATCAAATTTATAACCACATTTATGGAAATGCGCATTTATTTTATATCCCATCTTCTCATGAAATGCGATGCTTTCCGGATGTGGGTAGACAATGCATGCATTCAGATTCAAAATATGCTGCTCTTTCAAAATGGCCTCCAGCTTTCCGTATAACAGCTTTCCAATCCCCTGTCCTTTATATTCGGGGCGGATATAAATGGTAGTCTCAACCGCCCAGTCATATGCTGCCCTGTCCTTAAATGGTGATACATAGCTGTATCCTGCAATTCGTTCTCCATCCACAGCCGCAAGCCAGGGATACTTCTCCAGCGTCCTCTTAATCCGCCCGCAAAATTCCTCCAGCGTGGGCGGCTCATATTCAAATGTAATAGCCGTTTCTTTCACATACGGTTCATAAATGTCCAGCATTTCCTGTGCATCCCTGGTATCCGCCATACGCACAATGATTTTCTGTTTTTCCATCCTTCTGCCTCATCCTTCAATATCTGCAGCAGACACCGCCTTCTGCAGATCTTTTCATTCTCTGCACTGCGTGCAGCCCGTTTCACATCCTTATTTCTTCTCTGTAACCACACCGTTTTCATCAATTCCGGCGTTTGGTGATAACCCTTCTAGAAAATCATAAAATGCGGTCTGCTCCTGCTGATCGCTGATATACTGTGTCGTAAATCCGGTCTGCAGACATGGCACAAAGGACATTTGCTTCAGCCCTTCTGGTGTAAGCTCCAATTTCAGAAGCCCCGTGTACTTTGTCTCATCATTAAACCAGAAATCTCCCATACTGTAAACCACCGGTCTGCCGTCTATGTATTCAATTCCCTGAAGCACATGAGGATGCCCGCCAACCACAATGTCGGCACCCGCCTGCAGGAATTCCGCTCCCATATTGTGCTGATTTTCTTCATATGTATTGGTATCTTCCGGCCCCCAGTGTATATAAGCAATCAGATAATCACACTGCCCTGCGGCATCTGAAATCACCTGCTTATATTCTGCAGGATCATAGGCCTCCAGCACCCCCGGGGAGTCCGTCTCTGCCTTAGGGGTATAAAATACGATCTCCGCATTGGTAGCCGCCACAAAGCCGATTTTTATGCCGTTTACAACAAAATATATAGGTCTTCTTGCCTCCTCACTGTTTCTGCCGCCGCCCACATAAGGAATCTCCGCCTGATCCAGAAGATCCACCGTATCCATCATGGCATCCCTTCCATAATCATAAACGTGATTATTGGCCAGTGAGACCAGATCCGTTCCCATTTCCTTCAGAAGTCCCATCCGTTCCGGCTTCGCACGAAATGTATAAAGCTTCCCTTCCAGCGGCTCGCCTCTGTCACTGATACAATACTCGTGGTTCAGATAAAAAATATCCGCGTCATTGGACATCTGCAAAATCTCAGGCGAAATACACTGTGACAAGTCATTCACCGTATCATAATGATCCAAAACAAATCCATCCTCAGCAAAACACAAATCCCCGGCAATCACTACCTCCGCCTGATCCGACTTCCCATCCTGCAGAAAAATCCCCTGTTCTTTGGCGGTTTGCGCATCATCGAGTTTCCCTTCATACCTGTCACGAAGCACATGTATTGTCTCCCCCAAAGCCTCATAAATTCCTTCCCCAGAAATCTGCCCTTTCCGTACACGCTTCAAAATCGCTTCCCGTTTCCCGGAATAAGTATCCATAACCCAGGCTCCAAAAGACTTCCTGCTGTCCGCCTGCTTCTCCACAGAAACGGGAACCGTCTCCTCCATATCACCAAAAGTCTTAACAAAACAAGCCTGAACCGCCTTCACGCCCCTCTCAAGCTCTTGGGCCGCCAAACGCCGCCGATGTCCCCTTACCCCCAGACTCACCGCCAGAACAATCACAACAACAACACACCCGCCAAAAACCGCCGCCCTGCGCCGAACCTCCCTCTTCCGTTTCTCCAGCCTCTGTCTGCGCAATTCCGCATCATACCTGTCACTGCCCATAACTCAAATCCTCTTTCTGTAAATTCCAGTTCTGCTCATTAGCGCCCAACCGCCCCGCAGAATCCCTCTTCCTCCAGTTGCTTCACTCTTTCAAAACAAACTGCCATATATCCTTAAGAAAACAATCCCACACTCCTAATAAAAAGTCAACCCCTAACTCCGCCGCCCCCGCCCAAAAGCCTTCCGGGTGCAAAACGTCCCGCCTTGATAAGCCCAGCCCCGGCTGTATGGAAGGGTGTGCTTCCCGCGCTCGGGAATAGGGACATTAGATTTACTTATATGAAAATACGGAAAAATGCAGGTCAAAACTATGATTCCGAATCATAGTTTTGCACCGGCCTGACGCGTGAAATCCATCAGGATTTCACGTGGCATGCCGGCGTTGCCTGCATTTTCCCGTATTTTCATATTAGTAAATCTTATATCCCTATTCCCGAGCGCGGGAAGCACACCCTTCCATACAGCCGGGGCGGACACTTCTCCAAGCCCTCCCGTTTCTCACCCAACTTTAAACTTGAACTTCTGTATCTCTTTTTCGCTGGATACTTTTTCAATCATCCCGCCCAGCCCGCGGAGTTTTTCTTCAAATCTCTCATAGCCTCTCTGGATATAGACAATATCATCAATGATCGTAATCCCGTCTGTTGCCAGGCCCGCAATGCAAAGAGCTGCCCCTGCCCGTAGATCCGGAGCGCTCACCCGTGCACCGGAAAGCTTCTCCACACCTTCAATCGTCGCAGAATTGCCTTCTACCTTAATCACCGCACCCATTCTGGCAAGTTCATCCAAATATTTAAAACGATTCTCGAAAATACTTTCTGTAATTGTGCTTGTTCCTTTTGCCAGAGCCAGCGTCACGCCGATCTGAGGCTGCATGTCTGTCGGATAGCCAGGATAAGGCAGTGTCTTAACCTGTGTGGAAGACAGTCTCCTTTTCGCTACAACACGCACTGCGTCGTCAAACTCTTCTATTTCACAGCCAATATCAACCAGCTTGGAAATCGTTGCATCCAAATGTTTCGGAATTACATTCAAAACCGTAACATCACCCAAAGTTGCTGCTGCCGCGAACATAAATGTCCCTGCCTCAATCTGGTCTGGGATGATGGAGTATTCCGTCTTGTGAAGAGACTTCACACCACGGATCTTAATCACATCCGTTCCCGCTCCCTTGATATTGGCTCCCATACTGTTCAGGAAGTTGGCAACATCAACAACATGCGGTTCCTTGGCAACGTTCTCCATAATTGTCAGGCCGTCAGCCATGGCTGCAGCCATCATTACATTGATGGTAGCCCCTACGGTTACAACATCAAAATAAAGATGGGTTCCTCTGAGAACCTCTGCTTCTGCCACAATCTTACCGTGCTCAATATCCACGTCAGCACCCAACGCACGGAATCCCTTCAAATGCTGGTCTATCGGACGGCTGCCGATATTGCACCCGCCCGGAAGTGCTACTTCTGCTTTTCTGTATTTCCCAAGCAGAGCACCTAACAGATAGTAGGACGCTCTGATCTTCTTTATATAATCATATTCGATATTAAAGTCGCCGATCGTGCTTCCGTTAATCTTTACTGTGTGCGGATCCACTCTCTGCACCGTAGCGCCGATTCCCGCTATGGCCTCCAGCATCACATTAATATCATTTACATCCGGCAGATTGTCAATCAGGACTGTCTCGTCCGTCATAATCGCCGCTGCCAGAATAGCAAGTGCCGCATTCTTGGCTCCGCCTATCTCAACTTCCCCTACAAGCGGACTGCCGCCTTTAATAATATATTGCTCCATATTGCACCTCGATTATCCGATATTGTTATCGTGATCCCTTATCATTATTCCCCTGTTACTTATTCAAGTCCAATTTTCAATATGCTAAGACATTATACCATAAAATGAAAATTTGTAAAATCATTTTTTCCCGTACTTCCGTCAATCCACTTATCTTCCAGGATCTTCCACAGCGTTTAGTACGTTCTCTATGGTCTGTTCAATCCGGCATCCATCTTCGGAAATGGTAATATCCGCATACATTTCAAACAGCTTCGTCCGCTCATTATACAGGTCACGGAACGTCTGCCCTTCTTTCAGGACAACTCCGCGCTTTTTGGGACTTCGAATCCTTCTTTTTATTGTTTGATAAGAAGCCTTCAAATATACGACCGTTCCGGTTTCTTTAAAATGCCTCATCGCCTCTTCACAGTAAATCACACTGCCGCCTGGCGATATTACAGCATTTTTTACATCCAAATCACGGTTGACCTGATTTTCAATTTTCAGGAATCCCTCTTCTCCAACATCTGCAATAATCTCGCGCAGGAGCCTATCCTCTTGCTCTTGGATCAGCAGATCTGTATCAACAAACTTCATGCCCAGCCTTTTCGCCACAACAACACCGACTGTGCTCTTTCCGACTGCCGGCATGCCAATAAAAATAAGATTTTTTTTCATGAGTATATCCACCTTGATTTATCCTGACTTATTCATGATTCTGCAGTCTCACTGCAGATCCGCCCGCAGGGCATATTTTACGGGATGCCCTTTGGACAGTAATACATCTTGCGACATTATATCATATTTTTTTTAATTAGTAAAATTTGCGCCTGCATCGCCGGTTATCGCACCTGCGTTTATACAATTCCTGATACAGCATTACTTCCACCATATCACGCAGCCAGTTCTGTCCCCCAGGCCCCTGAGGCGGACGGTTCTGCGGAGGACGGCCCGGTCTTGGCGGACGGTTATCCTGCGGTGGACGCCCTGGTCTCGGCGGGCGGTTATCCTGCGGTGGACGCCCTGGTCTCGGCGGGCGGCTATCCTGCGGAGGACGCCCCGGTCTCGGCGGGCGGTTATCCTGCGTCGGACGCCCCGGAAGGTGTATAGCCTGCTCTTCCATGATATCTTCCGTAAACATCTCCTCTTCCATCATCTCTTCTGGAAAAACGTCCTCATATCCTTCCCCATAAAACATCTTTTCGTGTTTACGTACATTATCATAGATCCGGCTGCACATCATACGCAGCTGCAGTTTATCCGGATATTCGTCATACATCATGCTGCAATCGTACTCCATTCTGTCACACTCATCTTCTACATAAGGAAGGATTTTTTTAGCCATTGACGGATAAAGACTTTTCATATACTCAAAGTCTCTCCGCTCAATTTTCTCATCATCATACGCAAGCGGCATAGGATATGCCATGTAATAAGGCAGTTTTGGATTCATAATACACACTTCCATTTCAAGACATTATATGGTTAGTATATGCGGGGACAGGGAAATCGTTAATTTGAGAACACAATCTTTCCCGCTCTTACATCGCGTTCCGGCCAAAATAAAACAGGACAGGCACTCATAACTGCCCATCCTGATATAGACTTAAAAACTAATTCTGGTTTTTCGTTAATTCGATTATCATATTCCTTAATTCGTTGAGTTCTTTTTTCAGTGCTTCTTTTTCAACCCGTTCTCTTTCCAGCTGTATCTGCTGTTCTATATTCTGTTTTCGTTGTTCCTCGTATTGCTTCTGCTGTTCCTCGTTATGCTTCCTCTGCTCCTCATACCGCTTCTGTTGTTCTTCATATTGCTTCTGCTTTTCTTCTACCTGTTTCTGCAATACTTCCAGCTGTTCCTGCTGTTCTTCTATCATATACTGTACTGTATTCCGGTCTAATTCAAGCAGTTCCTTTGAGAACATATCCATCACTCCTTCGATATTACGGCAAGTTTCATACACGTCTTCATACATATCCTTAAAAGAAGGATACTTTTCTATCAGTTCCAAAATCCGCTCCGGGCTGTCATCGCATAAAAAGCTCAGCCACGCTTCCAGTTTATTTTCTATAGCCTTATTGTGCTTGCTTTCCTTATAAATGTCAAGTGGAATCAAAACATACTCCTGCAGCATATCTAACTCCAGTCCTGTTTGAAATACCTGTTTTGCTCTGAGGATGTATTCTGATTTGATCTGATGAAACTCAGAGGTGCTCTTCTCGAAAAATACGATTGTATAGACTGTTTTCATATCCTGATAGGTAAACTTCTTTTTCTTCCTGCTCTTTACCCTTTTATACTGCCTTAAGAGTAAGTCAGATGAATAACATGCCCCCCGCTGACCCGGAAATGCATATCCGATTTTCTGTATCTCTACATTCGCCAGACTCCCATCTTCCAGCTCTACCACGATGTCTGTTATCAGCAGTGTGCCCTCATCCGCCAGACGAACTGAATCATTCGGCAGTATCTGCTTTATATGTACCCTTTGCTCCAGTAAGATTGACAGCAGTTCTTCCAGACGTTCCGGATGAAATTCCGGGTTCATAATCTCTTTAAAAAAGGAATCGTAGGTCATCTTTATCCCCCGTACCCCGGTACAAAAATCCAGAAATTCATCCTTCTGTTCATCCCCCCACTGTTCAAACTGATATGCACATATTTCATTTTGGTGGATTTCTTCTAACACCTCCTTCCGTGTTCTGATCTGCGGGAAATAGCCCTTCAGCCCTTTTGCCATAGGCAATACTCCTTTCTTCTGCTGCCTCTGCCTTATAACTCTGCAGGAAACTGGTGAAATATACAAGCTCAAACAGTCCGGGAAGGAATTCGGCTAATTCTTTCGGACATTTACAGATATATCTTTTACCTCTGCCCAGAAGTTCTTTCGGCCGATACTGCGTATTATATTGTACCCAGGGTAGGACAAAGTGGACAAGCCCACTTCAACACCCCCTCCCCTCATTCATGAGGGGCTTGCACACTTTGGCGCCGCCGCGGTGCCGCTAGCGGCTGATTACTCTTTCGCGTCGTGTGCATCCCCCGGAGGGTTTTTGTTATATAGGAAATTCCAGAGGAATTTCCTATATAACAAAAAACGGACAGCCCGCTGACTGCCCGCCCTTTGTCTTTATCTCTGTTTAATTACACGGCTGTCAGAAAGACAGTCAGTAAACGATTCAATACCTCCGGCTATTCCTGAATAATAATATTATACGGTACTTCGATCACCTTATCACCGCTCTCCATCTTAAATACAATGCGATATGTCGCCCCTTTTTGAACCGTACCCGGAATTTCCAAAGTGGCTGTAAGACCGGTGCTGTCTCCTGTAATAAACGTCGGATCCGTTGTCCAGTTAACAGTCTTGTTGTAACTCCCCGCTGCTTTTTCATAAAGCATGGCACTGAATTTTGCATCCGTTTCCGCTTCATAATCAAGTTTGAATTCCAGAATATCTTCCGGGCTTACTAACCGGCCCTTTTCATCCACTTGTGAAACGCTTAAGCCATAGGATGGATCTGAGGCAACTGTGAGTGTAATTTTTTCTTCCGCTTCAGGAACCAAAGAGACAGCAGAAATATACCCCTCAGCACGGGAACAGTATAATTCTACCCCCAATGTATATGTTCCCGGGTCAATCCCCCATCCTGCTGTGCTGAGTTTGATAGAAAACGGGATGCTGTTTGCCCCTACTCCCCCAAGTGAAAGAAGCGCTTTATCTTCTGCTGTTCCAGTCTTGATGCCGTTAGCTGTTATGGTAGTGCCTGGCGGGAAGTTCACCTTCGCACCGGACGCATTCGACAGGCTCAGGGACAGAGTAAGGTAATCCGAATAATGATAGGTATCATTTCCCAAAAGCTGCTCGCTGTTAAGGGAACCTGAAAGCGTCATCTCCCCGCTGCTTGCCATACTTATACCGCTCCCTTTATCCTGGATATTGATCTTATACTGCCGCTTTGGTGAGATCGTCCAATTCACTTGTTTGCTTTGTTCAGTTACTGTGTCGTTCTCCTTCCCGGGAAAAATAAGCGTAAGGTTCTTTTCTGTCTTTGTCTGAATTGTCTGACTGGCCTGTGCGTAGTCTAATATAAACAGCAATCTGGCATCTACTGGAAGCTTTGTAGAATCGAAAGTGCTGATTCCGTTTTTCATACTTGAGAACTGATTAAGTCCTATATGATCTATATTCTCTGTACATTTGTAAAAATAATATTCCGGCTGCCTGCTGTCAGTAATATCTGCAAGAACCAGTGTGGAACCGGACGGTAGACTTCCGCGAATGTAAGGTTCGCCATAACTGGAATTTAGATAGTTCTGCACATTAAACTGTACGCTCACAGCGCTGTCGGAGGTAATGTTGATCTGCTCACCTCCGTTTCCGATGTCTGTAAAGTTTTTCCCCTGCATAACGGTACCGGTAAGATCTTCTGGATTCATTTCAGTACCTATGGTACGGATGTTGATCTTTTCCGTAATTTCTACGCCCCTGTCATCCCCGACTACCACTGTCACAATTCCTGCTTTGGTGTTGGTAGACATTAAATTGGCATGTTTCAATGTAAAGGTAAGCGTGGAGACCTTTTGAGCGGATGACGTTCCAATTACGGTTGTACTACCCGTAAGAATATCCACCGGAGCCCCTGAATCTAAACTGGCGGTCAGAGCAAAGTTTTCATTCCCCCATGGAATAGTCGTCTCTATATTTGACTCCATCACAGAAGATTCTACTAATCTCATGTCCTCCGTTTTCACGGATTTAATTTTCAGTTCTTTAGCTTCCAGATAGGCAGGAATCAATATTTCTGCTTTCTTCGTAGTACCCTTGGTGTTATTTCCATCCCTTACGCCGGTCAGGGTGGCGCTGGAGGAAATCTTAAAGGGATGGATATTAAAATTCACCTTATTAGTAGGAGTATGCCCCTCTGATGAACTTTCTTGCAGATCATACCTCTGCAGCCCGCAAGATGACCAGTTAAACAGGGTATCACCTTTTGCCCCTGAAACATCCCACATTATCTTCTGCAACGTAATCGTACACTCTTCTCCACTGGGAATCACCCGATTGGAGAGATCGGAAGAATCTTCCTTTACCACCAGTTTTATGCATCGGACATCCGCCCATTTATTCTGTGCTCCGACTTCAGCAGCAGTATAATATGCTGCGTATCCCTCAGCATGTTCAAAATTTGCAGTGCCGGTATTGTAGAAATCTGCATTTGCTGATTCCCCTGGCTTATCGAAGCTATATCGAACGTCATATAAATCTGTGTACTCACTTTTCAGCTTCACAGGACCGGAGAGAGAAAACGTAAGAGGAGATATTTCGGTGTCGGAAATGTGCCCGGACATTGCTTCACCTTTTTTAGGAATCTGTATAATATAATAGAATTTATTTCCATCCACCGTACCATTGGTATTATTCTTAAAAGATATGCGGTAATCAAGATTTCCTGTATTATCAATAAAGGTCATCTCCTTGCCATAATCAGCATCCGTTGCATTTGACTCTTTAACCTCCGCGGAAAACTTAACCATTGGCGCAGCCGCCTGCACGGTAAAGGTGGCATTGGTAGTCACATTATGTGAGTAGGTCGCACGGTATACCCCTTTACTAAAGCTATCTGCTGTCTCTGTATTATGTGACCAATTATATGGATTCCATCCACTGTTATTTGGATCCAGGCTTACATCAGCCGCACCCGCACAAACCAGATCCCGCAAATCATATTGCGTTATAGAAACAGTTTCCATAGACGCCTGCAGCTCAAATGACAAAGTCAGGTATTCTTTCCCCTCCAGATATTCGAGCTTCTCATTAAAATATCCTATCGCAGCGTCACCTGTAGGGAATGTAATTGGAATCAGCGTATACCCTGTTTCCTTACCATTCTGCACTTCAGGCTGAGGTGTCTGTCTGACTGGAGAAACACCCTCTCGATCCGTTTTCAGGGAACCTTCAACCAGTGATAATGCTGACGGCAGTCTCAGATAAAAAACAGGGTTTTCTACATACATTGTACTATGATACGGATAGTCACTGACATAAAGCTGCGCTTTCACAGGCAGAATTCCCCCTGCAGGGATGGTCGTATTGGGAGTGAGCGGGCTGTTTTTGAATCCCATTGTAGTAACCGGACTGCTAGTCGTTGCAAATATATTCACCGTATATGTCTGAGGATTTGTCCCATCGTTCTCTGCTGATTTTATTTCAAGCCCGGCAGTCAGGCATGCCTCGCCATCCTGTAGTTTCTGCTCGCTTCCGGTCAGTTTTCCATGAATAGATCCGCCACTCATAAAAGGGGAAGAATTATTAAAATAGCTCGTTCCCGCACGAAGAGTTTTTACCTGATAGGTAATGGTCCGGAAATAATAATTATTTCCAACCATTTCGTCATCACGGGACAGTATCACGTTCTTGCCCGAGTTGTCCTTAGCAGGTGTAACATACTGCTTTCCCGAATAGTTGTCTACAGAATTACCATCTTTATCCATCACCGTGTAGGTGACTTCCACCAAATTTTTTCCCTCTGCCAGTATACAATCTTCCTTCTTGGGCATGATCAGCCGCAGAGACGTAATCCCAACTCCTTTCTTTCCTTCAAAAGTATAGGTAAACTGCTTCTTCCCTGTATCTGCAGAACCCATATTGGACAATCTAAAAGTAGTAAGATAACTGACAACGTCCAGGGTTTTTCTACTGTTCAGAAAAGGCTTCGTCGAGCTCACAACACTAAGCTCCAGTTTTTCTTCTTTTCCAAGTATAAACTTAGTATTTCCTTTGGTTTTGTAATATTCATATTCCGCCCCGTAAATTCCCTGTGCCAAAATAAGTGGCTGAGGATAGATAATTTCATCTCCATCCTTGAAATTCTCAGAAGAAAATATGTATTTTCCGTTTATAGACGGTTGACCATATGTGAACCCTCCACAATTCTCCCAAACGGCCGTAGTCATATGACTCGTATCATCTATTGTTATCTTACTTAATTTTGGTAAAACGTCAGCACCATCCTTGCAAATTTCCGCATAAACCTTTTTATCCCCGTCCATTTTATATGGAGCTTCCTGTTGAAGAGTAAGCTTCTTCCAATACATGGAAGGAGTACTGTTAATCTTTCCTGCATCCCTTCCATTATAGATGTAATGCAAGCCAACCGAAACTTCCTTACCAACCGGTTTCATACTCTTAAGAACCGTATCACTGTAATACGAATTTGTATATATTTTCCCGGATTCTGTGGATGTCTGCACTTCAGACAAAATTTTAGTTACAACATCGTCTCCTGCTTTTTTTATTACTTTGACAGGCGGTTCATATCCGTCTTCCTGTTTATCGGGGGCACCTGTAACTGAACCGCCATTTTTTTTATTCCAAAGCCTTTCATCGTATGATATCGGAAGTGAGAGAGAGACCTTAGATACATCTGGCTTTATAGTATAGATCAACGTTCCTCCCTTTTCAGCAGCCTCATAATTCGCCGGCATCGTACAGGCATTATAAGTATCTTCGGAAATTATTGAGGGATCTGTATCCTTTGTAGGATATCCACCCGCCTTAAAAACCATTCCCACAGGCATCTCAATAATTATTGTTCTGTCACCAGCCGCACCACTGAAATCCGCCTCAATTTTAAGGTTCCTGCTTTCATCATACGCCCATTCCTTCGCAACCGCAGTTTCCGTTCCTCCCTCATCTACAAGAAAAACATCTCCTACATTAACCTTCAATCCTTCTGTCGAAGCACCATCGTCCACGGAAGCTGCTTCAGCGACCGGAGCCGTGTCTGCTTCATTTCCTGAAATATCTTCCGAAGGAATTGCGTCGTTTTCTAAAGCACCTGCCCCAGTTGAACCACTGGAGCCTTCATATGCATCAGCATCCCCAGATGGAACACTGCTGGCACCTGGGTCTTCCTGCGCTGTGGGATCTGCTGTCCCTTCGTCCCCGGATATATTCTCAGACGAACTGCCGACGTTCTCCTGAACTTCTGCCGGAGGATCAATACTCCCCATATTTTCCTGTTGATTAACGGACGAATCATCGCTCCCCACAGTGGATGCAAATGCCTGGCCCCCGCTGATATTGACCGTGAAAAGAAGCAGCCCGGCCACCAGCAGAAAACTCAGCAGCCGGTACAAACCATGTTTTGTTTTCTTTTTTCTATTATGCATATTGATTGCTCCCTTCCACTTCTGATCAGTTATTTTTCAAAGAGATATTATTTTCTGTGATATCCTGTTCCCTGATACTGTAATTTTGACTCGGATCGTCTTTAAACAACAAAATACTGCTGCTGCCTCTCGCGGTTATCGTAATATCCACAGTACCGTCCGCGTCAGCCCCATATAATGGATTCGTCCTGTCAGGAGACAGCTCAGCAACATTCCATGTCAATTGAAAGGTCTGAGTTTCATTCCCACCCTTGATAATAAGTTCCGCAGTAGGACTCCCTGCAGAATCTACGACCTGGAAACGGGGCTTTGCTGTATCTTTCAGAGTAAAAACGGCAGTCAGTTCCTTTTGGTAAGGCGCTGTAGCTTTTGCTGTAACGGTTATCTCTTTTGCTCCCGCATCCGGTTTAATCACAATCTTCTCAGTACTGGCCGATCCCTTCGATAATTTTCTGGGGGAATCAACTTCTTTCTTCTCCCCCCCTGTTAAAGTATAAGATACTTCATATGTAATATCCGCTTCAGAAAATCTCTTTGCATCCTCAAAATTCTGCAGCTTAATGGTAATGCCATCGCCCCAGCTATATAATTCGTATCTGGCATTTTCATCTGCTTCCTTCAGCAGATCACTGGTGAAATAGAATGCCTTTGCTCCTGCCAGCGCGGGATCGCTTTTCCATTGGTGTACATACTTTGCCATCGTCAGTCCGGTGATAAACACGGCCGCCGCCAGAATGACACCTGCAAGCATCCGATTCCGCCGCATTCTTCGTTTCGTTTTTCGTTTGTTACGCTGTGGCCGATATTCTCTCATCCCGTTTCACCGCCTTCCTTTTAGTTCGCTGCTGCCGGCATCGTCTGCTTCGCATCAATTATAAGCGTAACCGTATCAATTTCATCCGCGTAATCCGGCTTTCCCTCGCCTTCCGGCCAGAAAACCGTCAGGGTATAGGAATGCGTTGTGCTGACCGATGCCAGCAGGTTCCCGGAAGATGTCGACTCCCATACATTTTCCTTCTTCACCAGGTTTCCTGCGAAATTCTTTGCCCCGGCTTCAGATGCGCCGCCTGCAGACGCCAGTGTGAATTCAAATGGCAGATTTCCGGATGTTTTCACCATTACGGTATAATCCTGCCCTACTTCGCTGACCTGTTTATCCGAAAAATTCACCACATTAAAGTCGACTATTTTGGTCGCCCCAGGTTCCATATCGCTGACATCTATCTTATTCATAGCTGCAATTTTATCGGACACAGCCGCTACTGTTGCTGTAGCCGTTCCATTCACAGTGGTCATGTACCTAGCATAAGACACGCCAAACACAACTGCACAGACCAGAGACAGGCAGAATAAATAACAGACAATGCGTCCTGCAGTCAGTTGTTTTTTCAATCGGCACACCCCTTTCTGTGTGAAATCATATCATTTATAACATCCGGCAGCCATAGCAGCGCTATTCCCAGAACTACCAGCATCAGTAGTCCTATCGGCGAACGCAGAAATAAAAAGAACGATCCCAGCCGGGGAATGCGTATCAGATAAGCTCCTCTGACCTGCTCTGCGGTAACTTTTTCCTGATCCTTCACGTTGTTGCAGTCGCCCCGGGTGGTGAAGCCATCCGGCATCTCTTCCACAATCCGATGGGTGGTAAGTACACCGCCATCCTCAAAAGTCACGATTTCTCCTGTCTGATAGCTTTCCTGTTCCCGGATAATCAGCAGATCCCCCGCTGAAAATGTAGGTTCCATACTGCCCGACAGCACGATGACGGATGAAAAACCACAGACTGACGGCGGATTCTGATGAAGGATATAATGAGATATAAGCTGCCAGATATTCAAGATCAGTAATACGGACAATATCCCAATGAAAATTCCACGGATCAGTTTACCAAAGATCTTCATCATATTACGCTCTCTCTTTTGCGAGGATCTGAATACTCATGATGTAATCACCGCCGTCCAATCCCGCTGATGTATCTGCTTTATCGCTGCCTTCCAGCGGCCATTCCCAGTCCAGCTGGTAGTCCGACTCTGTTTTTGCACCAATAGAGCTTTCCAGCACCAGCGTGCCATTTACAACTGAACCGGCAACACCCTTGCCAGACTTGTGCCCCTGTGCATCCAGAGGGGTCAACGTGAACTTCAGGGGAATGTGCAGCCGGTCTTCCGATAGAGTGACCGTGATCTGCAATTCCTTTGATCGGGTATTCTTTAAACGGAAACGGTAAAAGCCTGAGGAACCGGGCTGGATCTTTTCTGCCGGGCCGCCTGTACGATTGTAGAACAAATCGATGCTGCTCTGGCTTTTCCAGACCATCCACCCGCCGGCATTTTCCCCCTCTGCCGTCAGCATTCCCTGGTCTTCCGGTTCGGATGGCCCGGGCGGATTTACCGGTTTCGAGGGATCTGTTGGTTCGGGGGGCGTAATGACCGGATTATCTCCGCCGGGGTTCCCCTCTGGCCCGGATGGTCCGGCCGGCTGAGTCTCCCCGGACTGCTGCGTCCCTGAATTTTGCGGGCGCGTGGCTGCACTATTGGAAGAACTGGAATTATTGTTCTCCTCCGACTTGCTGTCGTCCGATTTTATACTGGAATGGATCTGATAAGGTTCCTCCGGTCTGACGATTGTGCCGTCCGGTTTTTTCACTTCACCCCGAATAATTTCTGTACCGTCCGCGAGTGTTACCTTCCCATCACCTTCTACCTTTTCACCGTTTGTGCTTGTGTACCCCTCCTGAGGGATCGGTGTGACATTATTGTCCGGCAGGATCAGATTCTCCGGCACAATCACCGTTTTATCGGAAAGAACAACCGTTCCTGAAGGAAGCACTACCGCGCCGTCTTCCACGTTCAGCGTCTTCTTCCCCATAACAAGCGTCCCATCGTCCTCCAGCGCTGTAGATTTCTCAGGAACCAGCTTCAGGGAATTTCCACCGGCATCCAGTTCCACTGCCAGCTCGATAAAACGTACATTAACTGATAACTCCACCGCATATTTCCCATCCGCCTGTTTCTTAATATTAATTGGCTGTCCCTCGGTGTTCCGGCTGATGGTAAATTCACAATCAGCCAGTGCCTTCCCGCTTTCGTCCAGCACCGACAGCGTGTGCGTTCCCGGCTCCGCCGATTCGTAGAAAAACCGGCCCCGACTGTCAGTTGTGGTGACACGCGGCTCACTTCGCATCTCCACCCTTCCGTTAGCATAGGGGCTTCCGTCGGTGTAAAGCACCTGCCCGGAGACATGCAGCGCACGGTTCTGGTCAGGCCCTAAGACAATGGTATCAATGATCTGACCGCGATAGGGATCCGTGTTTCGCCCGATCAGAAAGCCGACCATGACCGAAGTAAACAGAGCCAGTATCAGCAGCAGAACGAGCAGAAGCAGAAATATGCTGCGCTTTTTGTTTTTTTCCTCCTGCAAAGGAGTATTATTGTTCAGATTCTGTTGTTTCATTTCTACCATATCTCCTTTGCTTACAATGAATTTTCAGCCTTTTGCAAAACGGATCAGTAACCAGGATACGCTTTGCAAAGGGCTGAAAGCCCTTTTGAATCCCCGCCCGGCACAGGGGCGGGGATGTCAGTTAATATTTAAGCACTTGGTGGTGTTGTTTCGACTGGTGCTATCTGTTTACCTATAGCCGTGATCGCCAAGTTCCAAGTCTTACTGGCAAAAGCATTGTCATTCATCTTTACCGTATCCTCGTTACCAAACTCCCATTTCCAAGAAACGGTAATGGTCTTTTTCATGCTTTTATCTGTAGCATTATAATCTATTTTACCAGTAATATCAGTGCCCAGAGTATAGCTTGTTGAGCTCTCGCCATTCTTTACAGTAAAAGTAAGATCGCTTGGGATTTTGACGGCATCCGTTGTCGCTTCTGCTATCTTCACCGTATAATCTATACCAACCTCACTCCCAGTACCGTCCAGAACTATATCAAAACTACCAGAAGTACCTGGAGCAATAACCGCCTCCTCTACTGTCGTTTTCTCATATCCCGTGCGATGTGTAGTATCTCCCAAATCAATTGCATTCATAGTAGCTACTTCACCATTAGCTTTAAAATTCCACGCAGCAACCGTAGCAGTAGCCGTCCCCGTCACTTCCGTAACATACCGTGCCAGTGTTCCGCCCATCATTGTCATACTTACAAGTGTAAGTGCCAGGGCCACAACGCCCAGGCGCCTAACAATCCTTTTTTTCATGGGGTATTCCTCCTTTAATTTTATTGGGTTTCGGGAAGCACGCCATTTTATTCCTGCGGGACGCGCTTCCCATTTGCCCGCAGCGTTTTACCGGGTGGCCCCGGCGTTATATATGGAACATCTGCGGCGCGCTGTGCCCGTGCCGAAAATGCAGCCAACATTATATATAGAAATAATCCAAATCTCCAGCCCTCCATATTGATACATATATGAACAGACCGGAGGATAAAAAACACTTTCAAATCTATCCCTCTGAATCCTCTTGTTCCTCTCTCTGTCCATTCTGCGCCGCCTTAAGCGCATTCAGTTCCGCCTCCAGCTCCGCAGTACGGGATTTCTCCTTCTTATCTGCCCTCCATCTGTATATGACATCCCAGATAATCAGCAGCAGTATGGGACACACAATAAACAGGATCATACCGGTCGTACTGGAAAGGAAAATTACAAAATCTCCCAGCCTTGCCAGATGCACGCCGTTCCATATTCCCTGTATCTGTTCCGGTTTTACCGTATCCTGATCCTCCGTGTTGTTGGCGTCTCCCATTGTGATATAGGATACTGCGCCGTCCTCTCCCTGTTCCACGCCCACGATCCGGTGCGTGACAGCCTGCCCGTCCAGAAGGTAACAGATCACATCGTTCTCCTTCAGGGATCCGGTATCGGTCTTCTCCACAAAGATGAGATCTCCCGTCATGAAGGTGTCCTCCATGGATCCGGACAGCACCGCTACCGGCTTGATCCCGAATATTCCCGGAATTTCATCCGGATGTATGTACGAGCTGATGATCACAGTCACATTGATCAGTATGATCGGTATCAGGATCACACACAGCACAATGTTGATGACAGTAAATATCCAGCCTCTGTTGTTTTTCTTCGTCTCTTCCATCAGCTTTTTCCTTTCTTTCTATCAATGAGCCGCCTGCCGTATTTACACGCCGACTTTCTGCCCGCAGAGCAGTTTTTCAAGGAACAGCGGCATCGCGCTCCTGAATGCCCGGATCAGTTCCGGATCATAAGCGAATCCGGATTCCCGGATTATCTCGCCACAGGCAAACTCATGCGGCATCCCCTCTGAATACAGGCGGGTACTGGTCTCTTTGTCGTAGGCGTTGCAAATCGCGCACATCCGGCCAAGAATGGGTGTACTGCAGCCCTTTTCATGATTCGGATACCCCCGCATCCCAGCGCTCATGGTGGCCGATTGCAGCGTCCATTCCCATACTGATTATCAGCTTCTCTTCCTCGGGTAGGCAAAAAAATTCTTCTGCGTCCAGATTTCCGAATATGATCATAAATCCATCTGCCGTATGACGCTCCAGAAGACTTTTCTCCTTCTCAGTCAGGATCTCTTTTTTCCGCAGGAAATCCGGAATGGCCGCATAGCCGATATCGAACATCCTGACGCTTTCCCGGACATAGGGCAGCCGCTCCCGGCTGAGCTTCACATCATCTTTGTAGATCCCCATATCCAGCGCAGTATGGTATAAAATCTGCACATAATCCGCTACCCGTTCGCTGTAAGCGCGTACCTCTTCCGGCAGGCTTTTGTATACCTGATGCCGGTCGATCTTATTTTCATATGCTAAATCCATGCATAACTGCTCCTGCATTCGATTTACCTCCTGTCCGAATCATAAAAAAACAGACCGCTCAATGACTCAAAATGTCACCGCCGATCTGTTTTTCTAACGGTAACTGGCAGGCATACCCTGGCGGTTTAGCCCCTGTAGTTTTGCGCCGCCGGCTTTCACCGGGTTTGCCATATACGTTATTATTATTCTGTTTTACAGTATACAACAGGGATCGTGTACTCATCGTGTCATTTAAGTGTCAGAACGACACCTTGCGGGTTAAATTTTTCATTTTTCATCTGACTGAGTCTGCCAAGGGTGGTTTCTCCCCAGCTGTAATTCGTCATATATTCTCCCTGGAACATCAGAACCGCATTTTCATCTCCGGCAAGAAATCTGTTATAATCGCAGTCATATAATTCCGTATCGAGCCACCGCACATTTTTCTCCGTAATCATAATGCCACCAATCCCAATGGACTCAAGAAAGTCTGCAAGACGCCGGGCCGCATTCCGGTACAGGCTCAGATTGGCATCCGTGTACTCCTTGCCCTCCCATATGACAGCCAGCGCCTCCTCGGACGTGAGACCCCCGCCGTTTTTATCAACCAGCAGCGCGAAAATCTCCTTGACTTTGGGACCCGGAAATTTAATCTTCTTTTTATCCACAAAGACCTCGAATGCACCGAAGGTGCGGATATATACCGGTTTTTCCTGACGTGCGGATAACAGCCTCGCCCGCTTGAGTATGTCGATAACCTGTTGACTGGAGTAGGGTTTGGTAATATAATAATCCGCACCATGTTTCAGAGCATCCAGTACATACTGATCGTATCCCGATACAAAAATAATGACCATATCCGGATACAGTTTTTTCAGCGCCTGGCTCAATTCCAGGCCGTTCATCCCCGGCATCTCAACATCGAGCAGCGCAAAATCAACCCTGTTTTCTTTCGCAAATTGCAGCGCTTCTTCGGATCGGTCAAATTTCCCGGCAATTTCAATGTCCGGGATGGCGCCCGCTTCGATCTCAAATTTATCCATTGCCCACAGTTCGTCGTCTACCAGTATGGTCTTCATTTTTTCATTTCACCTCTTTACATTCTAAGATTCTGCTGTTTTCTCTTTCGGCAGGATAACCGTTACTCTGGTACCCTGCCCCGGCATACTGAATATCACTGTTTCTGCATTCATCCGGAGCTTCAGACGGTTCTGAGTATTCGTCAGTCCGACAGAGCCCTCTTTTTTCCCCAGTTCGGACACATCGAATCCGATTCCATTGTCTTCCACTGTAACCGTAAAGTCCCGTTCATGTTCCTGCGTGCGGATCCACACGGTTCCCCCCTCCACTTTTCCGCAGAGTCCGTGTTTGATAGCGTTTTCTACCAATGGCTGAACGGTAAGAGGCAGGATAAAAAAATCTGCCGGACCAATCTCATAGACCACCTGTATTCTGTTTCGGAAACGGATCAGCTCGATATCGGTGTACGCCCGCACATGTTTCAGCTCGGTGGCGAACGGAATTGGCTCGTCGTTTGTGATTGACTGGATATTTGCCCGCAGATAATCGCTGAAGTCCTGCACCATTTTGTAGGCCGTGTTTGGCGACTTCATAATATAGGCCTGGATGGCGCCCAGCGTATTGTAGACAAAATGCGGCTTAATCTGGCTTACAAGAAGCCGGTCCTGGCTCTCCTGCAGTTCTCTGCCCAGCCTGGCCGCCTCCGCTGACTGGCGCATCAGATTCCGGACCGTACTGAGGCTGAGCAGCATCAGATAGACCAGAATGCCCAGAGGGACTATCGTACCGGTAATAGAAAAATTATTACCATAAAACAGTCCAAGCTCTGCCGCCACACAGATGCATAATACAATCATACCGGCCAGTTCAAGCCAGTCCCTCTGCTCCGCTGACTTAAGTCCGTCAGATACCAAAGCAAATATGGTATAAATGGCGGTCAGAATGATCATGACATGCGCCGCCGGCAGCAACTCTATCAGGTCCGCCACCTGGAATGTCTGCAGCAGAGTACAGACAGCCACATTCGCCAGTGCGGCGTAATACAGGACCGAAAGTACTTTTTTCCGACGCGGGTGCAGACGATACTGCATGTAATCCAGATACGGCATCGGCATTAGAAACACTGCGTAAAATACTAATGAAGACTCCATCAGATTGAAAAGTGAAAACGTATACGGCATTTTAGATTCACCAAATACCCAGATCCCCACCAGCAGTATGAAGAGGGCGAGGCTGTGAAGAACATGACGTGTTTCTTTGGATTTCATCAGCCAGAAGGAAACCAGAAAAAGAGTGAGCGCCAGCAGACTCATTGCGATACTGATAATGAACTGAGGAAGCTGCATATTCACGATGTACAGCTCCACTGCAGAATAAGAGCCTAAATATACCGGATGAAGCTGTCCCGAATTCTGGGCATAAGGCGAGGACATTTCAAGGGCAACGGTTTTTCCCGCAGCGCCGGGCGGCAGAGGCACGAAATTCCAGGCACTGGGCGTGGCTTTGCTGAAAAGCCGGGATTGGGTCTCATCATATTCATAGATTTCTTTTTCATCCACAAATACCCGCACAGACTGCTGTGAACTTCTAAAGCACAAAAACATGCCGTCACCAAGTGTCTCCGGAAACGTATTTTCAATATGTATAGCCTGTCCAGGCGCAGGTTTCACATTCCTGTGCAGATTCCTGAGCCGCCTGATGCTGCCACCCGCGTCCGTATACAGCCAGCCTTCGCTCATTTCCACTATATCGCCCTCCGGCAGGGGCGGCCCCTCTGCGCTGTCCAGAATAGATATAACCAGCGCTGCTGCCACGCAGAAGAGTGCCAGCAGCAGCTTGCCAGATTGCTTCCATTTTAATTTAGTCCTGCTGCTCAGATTCATTTTCAGCCCTCAGATCTTATAAAGTGCCGGCCTGTTCTATGCGTTACAGCCATTCATGCATTACCCGATACAACTGCGGCACATCAATTGGTTTGGATATATGGGAATTCATACCTGCTTCAAAGCTCCTGTCGATATCCTCGGCAAAGGCGTTCGCTGTCATGGCAAAAATGGGAACCGAATGGGCATCTGATCGTTCCAGCCCGCGGATGCATCTTGCTGCCTCATATCCGTCCATACGCGGCATCTGGATATCCATCAGGATCAGATCATAATGCCCCGGCACAGAAGTCTCGAACTTCTCCACTGCCTGAACTCCGTCCTCCGCCGTTTCAATAACTGCTCCTGTTACGCCAATCAAATCAACTGCAATCTCCCGGTTGAGCTCGTTGTCCTCCACCAGCAGGATATGCCTGCCGTGGAAATCATACTCCAAAGTGCCGTTTCCCCTGCCGCCGGAAAGCAGATGGTTCTGCTGGATATTTGAAAGTGCATCTGCGATACTGCTCTCGAAAAGGGGCTTGAAAATAATACTTTTTATCCCGGCTTTTCTTGCCTCCTGCTCCATATCAACAGTATCGTTGGCTGTAATAAGAATAAGGGAAATTTCATCGCCCGCAGTTTCCCGGATACGGCGGGCAGTTTCAAGCCCGTCTATGTCAGGCATCTTCCAGTCAATGAAACAAACGTTGAAGCCGTCGTTCTGCTTCCGTGCTGTTTCTATACGTGAGACCGCATCGTACCCGTTGTCGACCCATTCCGCCTGCACATGCATCTTATCCAGCAGGAGCATGATGTGTTCGCAGGTTCCCCTGTCGTCGTCCACCACCAGTGCCTTAATATCTTCATACCGGACCGGCTCTCTCTGTTCACTGGTTCTCCCAAAAGGAAGCTCCACGGTAAAGGTGCTGCCCGCTCCCGGAGTGCTTTCTACCCGGATCCCGCCGCCCATCAGTTCCGAAAACCGCTTCACAATTGCCAGACCCAGACCGGTGCCTCCGTATTTCTGCGTCACATCTGAACTCTCCTGTTCAAAGGATTCAAAAATTGTGTCCAGCTTATCCCCGGCAATGCCGCATCCTGTGTCGCTTACTTCGAACCGCAGCCGGACATCGTCCTGCCGCTTCTCATCCTCCTGCTCTGAATCCACCCTCGTGACCCGGAGCAGGATAGTGCCGCCTGCAGGGGTAAACTTTAATGCATTGGAAAGAAGGTTCGTAAGGATCTGATTGAGACGCAGAGAATCGCCCACCAGCGACTCATCTACTTCTCCCGAAAGAACAGTCTCAAAATAAACCCCCTTGCTTTTTGACTGCGTGTAATAGAGATTCCCGAGATTCTCCAGAAAAGCGCGAAAATCAAACCGCTCATGCCGGATCTCCATCTTGCCGCTCTCAACTTTGGACATATCCAGTACATCGTTTATCAGAGCCAGCAGGTGGCTGGAGGATGCCGCAACCTTTTCCAGACATGCATCTACCTTGGCATCGTTACCAATATTCTGCCGGGCAATCGTATTCATGCCGATAATCCCATTCATGGGCGTCCTGATCTCGTGGCTCATGCGGCTGAGGAATTCACTTTTTGCACGGTTTGCAGCTTCCGCCGCGGCTTTTGCCTTCCGCAGGGCACGCTCATTCCGCCTCATGTCAAAATAATAAAAGAAAAATATCGCAGAAATAATAGTCAGGATCACCAGCAGCATGGCAATCGCATTTCGGTTCAGCCTGTAGGTCAGGAGGCTGACAGAGGAGTCTATCACATCATATGGAATCGCTGTCAGCATATACCAGTCTGTTTCCTGAATCGGAGCATAGTATATAAAACGGATCTCCCCGCCTATAGTGAACGCTGACAGGCCGGAACTGCCCGACTGGAAATCGTTCCTGATTTTTTCAATGGAATAATCCCCATCAAAATCCGCATACTGTTCCAGCTTGGAAAAGAGATTCGTTCCCTTCGGCACACCCGTATTATGCTCTGTGTTATTGATAATGTAATTGCCGGAGGGCGCTACAATACTGGAGTATGTCCGGGCATCATCCCGTTCCAGAGAAAGCTGCCGGTTAAGTGAATCGGCATCCAGCCCGGCCAGCGCCGCAATGAATGTCCGGTCTCCATATGATACAGGAATAATAGCACTCCCCAGCAGAAACATATTGTCGCCTAATATCGTCTCGTTATAGGAAACGATATTGTCTTCTCCATCTATCAGCTTTCCGATAAAGCTGATTTTCGATGCAGCAGGAAAGACACCGTCCGCACTATGATACTCGCCGTGATCGTCCAAAAATGCCAGAAAAGTAAAGTGGTTATATTCCTGCACCTGCGTCAGAAAACCGGTCAGAGCCTCCTGGTCCCGCAGATTATCCCCGGATATCGAGTTTACTGCCGTCTTCAGCTGAGAAAACTGCGCATCTAAACTCGTATTAAAATGTCCGATCGTCTGAGAGGTCAGCTCCCGCAGATAGAGCGTACTCATCTCCACCGCAGCGCTTTGCGACGCCTTATTTGAGGAGCGTATCATGATGAGAAAGCTGACCGTACAGACCAGAACAACCGCGGCAATAAACAAAGTCACAAAATGCGGTCGCCGTCTTTTTGGTTTTTTATCAGTCTCCTGCATATTATTCACCTTCACCATCAACAGTAATGCGTCCTTCCAGCTTTACGGCAACGGGTTCCTTCTGATGATTGCCGAAATATGCCTTCATGGCATCGGCATAGGTCGCCTCTGTATCCTTTATCAGTGTGACACCTTCAGCCTTTGGCACATCATCACTAAACAGATTCAGCATGGTGTAACCATCTCCGTTATTGTCCAGATATCCGCTGGATCCAGCCATATAATTATTGATGGCAAGGGTGTACGTCCGGTCCGGGTCAAGCGCAGTTCCGTCCGGCAGAGTGACTGACAGTAATTCCGCCGGCTTACCCCCGCTCTGCGGCCTGTAGGAATATTTTAACCCGGAGACCTGCAGGAATCGCCCGGCAGGAATATCATCACTGCGTTCTGTAAGGGATATGCTGTTCTGCATCATTTCAAGAATCACGTTCCCGCCTGCTTCCACGATTACAATCGTGTTGTCGTAAGGGCAGACTGCAGACAAATCGGCCCCCAGCACATCCCCCTGGTAAAGGCTGGCCCGAATCCCGCCTCCATTCACCACCGCGATGTCAGCATCTGTATACTCCGCCACAGCATCTGCAACCAGATTCCCGATTGCCGTCTCTTCCCGCCGGGTATTGTAGTTTTCGTATAAAAGATCCTCCTTTACGCTTCCTGCCACCGACTGGTCGTAGTCGACTTCCTCCGACCCATTCAGGCAGTAATCATCCACGGCCAAAAGAGCATCCTTCATCTCTAAGTCACCATTAAGAACGGATATCATGTTCCGGCCGAAATACTGAATAACATTGGATGGCAGCTGCAGGTTATAGACACACCCTTCCTCGACACATTCCTCCAGGCCGCCGGGAACTGTGCTGTCCTTATCCTCATACTCTGTCAGGTAAGAGTTCATCGCTTTTGTATCGCTGATCCAGGCGTCCTGCCCTTCCTGCGTGGAGAGCAGCCCCAGTATGCGCCGGCAGGCATCCAGTTCTTTCTCTTTCCCCTCCCCGCCAAGCGCGGCATTGATTCCAATATAGCCGTCAGGAGAGGTGACTGCCCAGGCCGCATTCCCCTTGCTGCTCATATATGGCAGCATCTCATATTCATACTGTTCTGTCTCGCTGTTCAATTGTGTCAGCAGCCGGACATTTCCATAGGCAAGCAGCAGCGTGCCGTCCAGCATCCGTTCTCTGACCGGAAGGGCATTGGTCTTATTCAGCGTGAGTGCTTCCGAATTCAGGTAATCTTTTTCCACACATTCCAGAAGCAGATCCAGGCTGTTATCCCAGATGCCGCTGAAAACCGCTTTTTTCTCTTTAAAATCTTCGCTCCACTTAATTCCGTCCATCAGCCCCAGAAAGTCCGGAACCTGTACTCCGATGATATAGGAGCCGATCGCGGAGATACTGACCATATCAATGCCAAACATGGTTCCATCCGCCCCCGTTCCGATCTTCTGTTTCTGTCCCTCCTCGAACAGATTCATAAAGTCAGTATTCCTGACAGGCATCTCCATGCCCATCTGCTCTACCAGTGTTTTGTTGATAATATATCCCGAATACTGGCCCGGCAGGGGGAGATACAGAGTTTTTCCTTCAGACATAATCGGACTCATAGCCGTAGCCTGGTAGCTGGCCGCAAATTCCGTTGCGCTCAGATCCAGCATATATTCCTCCACGTCTCCGCCAGGGAGTGTCGTAACGACCAGGTCCGTCCCCTTCCCGTTGCGCAGGCGGCGTTCACTGTCTCCGTTCATTGCCGCTGTTGTAGTGGCTTCCACCTGCAGATCAATGTCGGGATAATTCTCCTCCACTAACTGTTTAAACTGCTCCAGAACATTAGAATACATCATAGTGACCTTCGTTTTTTCCGGTGATTTTTTCTGCTGGCATCCTGTAATACCAAGCAGCAGTACCAGAGAAAGACTATAACATATTATTTTTCTGCCGTTTCTTCGTTTGCTCTTTTTCATAGCTTTCATACTCCTTTTTGCGGATAATCCGCTGTCCGTTTATCTGGCTGCAGACGCGTACCTTGTTCAAGTGATTCTTTTATTTATTATAGTTCACATTATCTGAAAAAGCAATCGTATGCGATATTTCCGGATCCGCGAAAAGCGCAGCCGTTACATATCCGTCTCATCTGTATCGGGGATAGCCATAACCTGCTTCCCGGGCTCCTGTTTACAGGCGTTAATATCCCGGCATACAGCCAGGGATTCAGACAGTTCCTCCTGTGCGCGGTTCTTCAGCAGAAAAACTGCCAGCAGTTTTCCTTCAAATACCAGAGCATTAATCTGTTCCCTGGTCCACATTCTTTTCACACTGCAGTCATCTATTCCTGCAAACCCGAGAAAATGTCCCCCGCTCTGTATAGCGCACTGAAGCGAGGACAGAATTCCCTGCTCCCGGAAGAGCTCCCGTTCCCAGCCGGTAAGTTTATCCACATCCTGGCAGTAGAAGATTCCATCTTCATTGAAATTATCCCGGTAGTCCCTGCCGTCAATCACATAGGGATAAACCTGCAGCCGCTCTTTTTGCGGTTCGATTCCCTCGCTGCACCACTCAAAGGTATTGCTGGTAACTTCTCCGCCTTCCTCATTCTCAAAAATATATGCCCGGCTGATTCCCATCGTTTCCCCAACCAGTGCCAGTATCGACTGGACGGCCTGAGGAAAGTCTGTAGCATTATAGAGAATCTCAAATGACTTTGAAATGAGATTGGATAAGATCCGCTGTTCCATCTGGCCGGACTCAGCTTCCGTGCACCTGACGTTCACTTCTTCCGAAAGTCTTCCGATACATCCGGTTTCCATCTGATTGCTGTAACACACATACTGATTTTTACCTGCCTCCTTTGCTCTGTAAAGCGCCCTGTCCGCCTGGTTAAACAGTTCCTGGAAACCCACCTTCCTGTTTTCTGTAAATGCGAGACCGATACTGCAGGAAAATGACATATCACCTGCATTTTCCCTCAGCAGCTTCTGAAGTGTTCTGATCAGCGCTTCTGCACGATGCTCTGCAACTTCTTTCTTTTGTATGTCAGGCATAAAAATCATAAATTCGTCACCGCCGATCCGGGAAAGAATATCCGCGCCTCTGAACATGCCTGCGATGCTGGCGGAAAGCTCAACCAACACCGCATCTCCGAACATATGCCCATACCGGTCATTGATTTTCTTAAAATCATCTATGTCCAGTACCATGAGTGCCGCCAGTTCTTCCTGTGCAGATTCCTCCAGTATTTTTTTAATCCGTTCCCGGGCTGAAGCCTTATTATAGAGCTTTGTCAGTACATCCCGCGATGCACGCTCTTCCAGTTCTGCCGAAGCCTGTTTCTGGGCGTCGATATCCACAATAACACCAACCGCCTTGAACGGCCTGCCGTCCGTATCAAACTGCGTGGTCGCCCTCACCCGCCGCCACCGGTATCTTCCTTCCACATCTGCAATGCGGAATTCAATCTCCTTATACGGGACCCCCGCGCTGACAGCATCCATAAGGCCCACAAATGCCGGCATGTCATCCGGATGGATGTGGGATGCCCTGGGGATGGCTTCACGTACCTGCTTCGTAATAGGTAAGTATCCATATTTATCTTCCCAGTTGGCGGAAAAATAGAGCTCATCTTTTCTGATGTCCCACTCGAAAATAATATCGTTCGTCTGATTCAGTATAATATCATGGCGTTCCAGAGACAGGCGCAGTTCTTCCTCTGCCTTATGGGAGCGGGTTATGTCCAGAATCACACAGTACAGGACTGCCTCTCCCCCTTCTTCTGCGGCCAGGAACCGGTCAGACACCCATACAATCCGTCCGTCTTTCGCCATCAGCCGATATTCAATTTCCACAATATTACTGCTGTTCCGCTGCTCCCGGATCTCTCCGGCAATCCTTTCCCTGTCGGCAGGATAAATCAACTCCATATAATGGTTTTGAAATTGCTCATTTATCTCCCGCTCTGTGTAGCCAAGAAGATCCATCAGGCCATAATTAAACTGCAGAATTGTAAAATGGTTATCATTGCGGCACTTCTGTATTCCACCCAGCAGCTGGTTGATCACTTCGTTATAACCCATTGAATTCCTGCCGCCCTGCAATATCCGGGCGCCGGTCAAATCCTCACTGGCATCCCGGTGCCACAGCAACATTGCACGTCTGCTGCGGGGATCTTCTGAACGTATCCGGAGCGCGGATGCATAACACCAGAAATACAGTCCCGTCCCACGGTCCAGAACCCGATATTTCCGTTCCCGCTGTACCAGTCCCTCGTCAAACAATTCACTGAGGTATTCACTGGTGATCTTGAGCATCTCTTCCCTGTCCTCCGGATGTACGGCGGTGTCCGCAAAAGCGCGGACAGACTCCTCAAAATCATTTCCTGTACGGAGCGCCGCAAAGGACTGGTCTGCAAGATATACCAGATGATAGATGCCTGTATCCAGATCCACCTCCATAACGGTAGAATTCATATACCACAGCAGGGTAAAGTACTTCTGCTGGCTCAGCTCCAGCGTATTCACTCTGCTGACCCATGCCGGGCCGGAAAGGGCAGGATGCTCTGACGGTTCTATGACCGGAGCCTGGTTTCCATCGGCGTAATCTCTGGCACATTTCGCAAAGGAATCCCTTACATTCTTGAAGCATTCCAGCAGACCCGGAGAAAAAGCTCCGCACTCGCCGTTCAGAATCATTCTGTATGCCTGCAGAGGCGGAATCGCTTTCTTATACACCCGGTCCGTTGTCAGGGCATCGTAGCAGTCGGCAACTGCTGCAACCTGAGCGCAGATCGGTATGCTGTTTTCCCTGAGACCGTCCGGATATCCACTCCCATCCCAGCGTTCATGGTGATACCTGCAGATGTTGTACGCATACCTCAGATATTCCCGGTCCTGCAGCCGGTCAAGGCCGGCAAGAATTTCACAGCCCCTGGTGGTATGCGTCTTCATAATCTCAAACTCTTCTTCGGTTAATGCTCCCGCTTTATTAAGAATGCTGTCCGGAATAGCGATTTTCCCGATGTCATGCATGGAAGAGGCATCGGTAATCAGACGGATCTTCCGTTCGTCCAGATTGTACTCCTGATAGTTTGCCGCTACATCTTCCAGCAGGATTTTCGTAAACATTCGGATCCTGCGGATGTGCTGGCCGGATTCCACGCTGCGGTGCTCAATCACGGAAGAAAGCATATCAATCACCGCCGCACTGGTTTCCTGCGCCCTGACGGACTGTTCCGCCACAAGGGATTCCAGGCGGCGCCGGTAACGGCCCAGCTCTATAATGTTCTTTACACGGCTCTTCACTATGTCCACATCAAAAGGCTTGGTAACGATATCCGAAGCGCCCAGCTCAAATACTTTCACCTTACTGTCAACGCTGTCATCGGCGGTAATCACAATCACCGGCACATGGCAGAGATGATCGCTGATGTGCATCGCTTTCAGGACCTCATATCCGTCTTTCTCCGGCATAACAAGATCCAGCAGGACTGCGGCGATTGTTTCACTGTACTGCCGTATCAGTACCAGGGCCTGTTCCCCGTTTTCCGCCTCGAGTATATTATAATTTTTCTCAAACAAATTCCGCAGAACCGCACGGTTTATTTCCGCGTCATCTGCTATTAAAATGGTCTCCTGTTTTGTCATTCCCGCTCACCTGCTTATCTTAAAATATAAATGATTATACCTGCAATCTGTTAATTTTTCTCCGCCCCTTGCTCATGTCATGCTATTAAAAATTATAACTTGCCGCCGGCTAAACCGCAATATAATCTGGTATTTTTATAGCTGTAATGTTAAAATCAGGTGAAAGGACGTGATTAATATGAAAAATGACCAGGGATTTGCCGATCTGATATATGAATACTTTGTCGTCCGTTTTCATTTTCAATATTATAAATACGGGGACAGCCTGCCGAAGCTCGAAGCACTCTGCAGTCAGTTCAGTGTGTCTTCTATTACTATAAAATCTGCCTTTAAACGTCTGCAGAAAGAAGGTTATATCTCCAGAAGCCACGGACGGAGCGCCAGAGTTCTTTTTCAGCAGACCGGGAAAGAGCTGAACGAATATGCCGTTCATTTTTTTTCGAAACGCCTCAAAATCATTTCCGATCTTTACCGCTCCACCGGTCTTGTGGTTATCCCAATGCTGGTCAAAGGCCTCTGTCTCATGGATGATGATGATTTCGCACATCTGAACCGGCTGGCCCAGCAGCAGGGACCGGAAAACCAGATACGGTTTTACTGCTATATTCTGCAGAAAACAAAAAATCCTCTGATAATGAATCTCTTCTGGGAAAGCACACTTTACTTAGGACTTCCTTTTCCAATACATTACAAAGGATATGCGATCTACGATTTCGAAGCCAGCCAGCATCTCCTAAAGGAGATGATCTCTGCCGGAAGGGAAAGAAATACAGCGCGCATCCTGGAAGCGCACCTGGCTTTTCAGCAGGAGACTTCCATAAAAATCACCAGATATATCAGTGAAAGACTCCCCTCCGTTACGGAAGTAAAACAGAGTCCGTTTCTCTGGAGAGTTTACAGGGACCGGCCTCAGATCTGCTGCAGCCTGGCAATTCGGGTCATACATGACGTTTACCTGGGTGATTTCCGCAATATGGAATTCCTGCCTTCCTATGCTAAAATGGCTCAGATGTATGATGTCTCCGTCAGTACCATTCGGCGGACAATCGCCCTTCTGAACCAGCTCGGCGCAACGCAGTCCATTAATGGAAAAGGCACCCGTGTTTTAATGCTGAAAAACGCTGAACCTGATACGGAGCAGGATCTCACGCCTCCCGCAATCCGTCAGAATATTTCCTATTATATCCAGTCGTTTGAACTTCTCGCCGAATCCTGTGAGGGAGTTATGCGGATTGCGCTGCAGGCTTTTTCTGATGAAGAAAAAAAAGAACTTGTGAACTTACTGGAGGGATATCTGCATACGGAACATTATTACATAACTCCGCAGAGCATTTTCGCATTTGTGGCGGAACACAGTCCGCTGCAGGTGATACAGGAGATTTACGGGAAGCTGTACGGTCTGAATATGTGGGGGTATCCGCTGAAAATATACCGCCTCAGGATGTCCGGACTGGATCAGGAGCTGCTGCAATTTACAAAAACCGTCATCCATCAGATAAAAAATAATGAGACAGACCAGTTCGCCGCAGCTATGGGTTCTTTCATGAAAAAGGAATATAAAATAGCCGGGGACATACTTCTGGAGCTTGGTTTTTCAGAGGAAGATTTTTATTTATCTCCGTCCTTCAGTCTGATGCAGAAAGACGAAGTGTAATGACCGCGCGCCTGCATCTTCCCGGCGTTTAAATACAAAACAGCAGCTGAATCCACAAGGTTCAGCTGCCATTTATATGAATATTCTGCCTGTATTATAATAGATGGTTACTTCTATGCCGCACCTTTCCACAAGTGTTTACAGACCTATTCCTTTTTATTATAATGATGTGCCTCTTCCAACATCATATCTTTCACCTTCATCAGACGAATCTGGGTGCTTCTCTCATTTTCATCCAATTTCATGGTAATATACTTGATGTTCTTTTCTGCCTCCGGTATGATAACATGTTCCAGCGCGTTTACGCGCCTTCTTGTCTTCTCGATCTCTGCCGCCATAAGCTGACACGCTTTTTCGCACTCTGCAAGCCGTATCATATCGGGCAGTATATCTGCCAGCGACTTAACGGCCCCATCCAAGTCACTGGATGTAAAGGCAAAGCCATAGGAATAGATATCATTCTCATCTGCTGTCCTTGTCTTGTAATCAAAGGTCGGTATATCTACGCTCATGACATTCTTTTCCTTCGGAACCAGATTGATCTCCTGTTTTGGCGCCATGAGTGCTGTATTCAGCGCTGCCTCGGACATCCCTGCTTTGGCTATAACAAAGTTTTTGTTGGCAGAAAGGATTCCGGCTTCCACCCTCAAACGAACCTCCATGTTCTCCCGCACCAGTTCCAGATACTGGCGCATCAGCTCATCCCGTTTGTCTTTCAAAAGCTTGTGGCCGCGGATAGCAGTCAGTCTTTTTTTCTTCAATCGGGTCAGTTCCATACGGGTTGGGTTAACCTGTGTTGATGCCAAATGTAATCACCTCTCTTTTTTATGCCGCCTGCTGCGTTTCCCTTATTCTTTCCCGTAATACAGGTCTAAGAACTTGTCGTCTATACGTTTCAGTTCTGCTCTTGGCAGCATGGAGAGTAATTTCCATCCGATATCCAACGTCTCTTCAATGCTTCGGTCTGTCTGGTATCCTTGTGATACATATTCATGTTCAAATGCATCTGCAAACTTTGCATAGATCAAATCAACATCTGTCAGAGCGGCTTCACCAAGAATCACCATCAGCTCTTTGGCATCCTTACCTCGTGCATAAGCCGCAAACAGCTGGTTCATCGTATTGGAATGGTCGGCGCGCGTCTTGCCTTCGCCGATTCCTTTATCCTTCAGACGCGACAGGGAGGGCAGTACGTCGATAGGAGGTGTAACACCTTTTCTGTACAGATCACGGCTCAAGATGATCTGGCCCTCCGTAATATACCCCGTCAGGTCAGGAATTGGGTGTGTCTTATCGTCTTCGGGCATGGTCAGGATCGGGATCATTGTGATACTTCCCTTTTTGCCATTCTGCCGGCCGGCTCTCTCATACAGCGATGCCAGGTCCGTATACATATATCCCGGATACCCGCGGCGCCCCGGAACCTCTTTACGGGCTGCGGAAACCTCACGCAGGGCATCCGCGTAGTTTGTGATATCGGTCAGGATAACAAGCACATGCATATCCTTTTCAAAAGCGAGGTATTCCGCCGCTGTCAGTGCCATACGCGGTGTCGCAATACGCTCGATAGCGGGGTCATTTGCCAGATTGACAAATAAAACGGTTCTATCAATGGCTCCTGTTGCTTTAAAGCTCTCTATAAAAAAGTTGGACTCTTCAAACGTGATACCCATTGCAGCAAATACAACGGCAAAATTCTCGTTCGTACCCAGTACCTTTGCCTGTCTTGCAATCTGCGCGGCAAGCTGGGCATGGGGCAGGCCGGAAGCCGAAAATATGGGCAGCTTCTGCCCCCTTACCAGGGTGTTCAGGCCGTCAATTGCAGAAACACCCGTCTGGATAAACTCCTCCGGATAGTTTCTGGCAGCCGGGTTCATAGGCAGGCCGTTAATATCCATGCGTGCATCCGGAAGAATCTCCGGTCCCTCGTCGATCGGACGTCCCAGGCCGTCGAATACACGCCCCAGCATATCCTCAGAAACTCCAAGTTCCATGCTCCGTCCCAGAAAACGGACTTTACTGTTAGACAGGTTAATACCTGTTGCACTTTCAAATAACTGTACCAGAGCGTCGTTTCCGTTAATCTCCAGCACCTTGCAGCGCCTTGTTTCGCCGTCTGCAAGCTCGATCTCTCCCAGTTCATCGTAGGTGACATTTTCCACGCCGCGCACTAACATCAGAGGACCGGCTACTTCCTGTATGGTTCTATACTCTTTTGGCATTAGAAGTCCTCCTTCCCGATTGTGTTGGCAATTTCCATATGCAGCTCTTTCTTCACTTCCTCGTATGCACTGTCCAGCTGGTCCTCATGTGTATACTTAAAACGGCCGATCTGCTCGCGAACCGGCATACTAATCAGCTTCTGCAGCGAAGCGCCTTCCGCAAGCGCCGCTACGGCCTGTTCATAGAAAGCCATAACCAGTTTCATCATCATATGCTGCTTTTTGAGTGAGGTGTAAGTATCCACCTCATGGAAGGAGTTCTGATGCAGGAAATCTTCCCGGATCGAACGTGCGGCTTCCATCTTGAGGCGGTCACTCGGGGACAGGGCGTCCATACCAACCATTTTCACGATCTCTTCCAGCTCTGCCTCTTCCTGAAGAAGTGACATCATCTTCTGGCGGTTTTCCATCCAGTCAGGTGCGACTTTGGCATTGAACCATTTTTCCATATCATCCAGATATAGTGAATAACTGTTCAGCCAGTTGATCGCAGGGAAATGCCTCTTATACGCAAGCGCAGAATCCAGTCCCCAGAATACTTTCACGATACGAAGCGTTGCCTGTGATACCGGTTCGGAAATATCACCGCCGGGAGGGGATACCGCTCCGATCGCGGACAGCGCGCCTTCCCTGCCGTCTTTTCCAAGGCAGATCACATGGCCGGCCCTTTCATAGAACTGTGCAAGACGGCTGCCCAGATATGCGGGGTAGCCTTCCTCACCAGGCATCTCTTCCAAACGCCCGGACATCTCCCGAAGGGCCTCTGCCCAGCGGGATGTTGAATCTGCCATTAAGGCTACTGAGAATCCCATATCTCTGAAGTATTCTGCGATTGTGATTCCTGTATATATAGAGGCTTCACGGGCTGCCACAGGCATATCGGATGTATTTGCTATCAGCACCGTCCGCTCCATCAGTGACTGTCCCGTCTTCGGGTCCTTCAGTTCCGGGAACTCGTTCAGAACATCCGTCATCTCATTGCCGCGCTCGCCGCATCCGATATAAACAACGATATCTGCTTCCGCCCATTTTGCAAGCTGATGCTGTATGACTGTCTTCCCGCTTCCGAATGGGCCCGGAACCGCTGCCACACCACCCTTTGCGATAGGAAAGAAGGTATCTACAACACGCTGCCCTGTAACAAGCGGCATCTCAGGCGGCAGTTTTTTCTGATAAGGACGCCCTCTTCGAACCGGCCATCTCTGCATCAGAGTCAGATTCTTATCACCGTCCGATGTCTCAACTACTGCAACGGTCTCTTCCACCGTAAACTCACCGGATTTGATTTCTTTAATTTTTCCTTTTATGCCATAAGGCACCATGATTTTCTGCTGAACAACGATCGTTTCCTGCACCGTGCCGATGATATCCCCGGCCTCTACTTCATCGCCAGCAGCCACTGTAGGGACAAACTCCCATTTCAAATCTCTTTTCAAGGATGATACTTCCACTCCACGTTTCAGATTGTTTCCGGAAATCTTCATGATATCATCCAACGGCCTCTGGATACCGTCATAGATACTGCTGATCAAGCCAGGTCCTAATTCCACAGACATGGGAACTCCCATAGACTCTACTGGTTCTCCGGGCCCCAGTCCTGAAGTCTCCTCATAAACCTGTATAGAAGCCTCATCTCCATGTATCTCTATGATCTCACCAATCAGTCTTTGATTACTGACACGAACAACGTCAAACATATTCGCGTCACGCATACCCTCTGCAATAACCAGAGGTCCTGCAACTTTTTTAATTACTCCTGTACTCATTCGAACCTCCTACCCCTGCGAAAACAGGATGTCTGATCCGACTGCCTGTTCCACGGTTTTCTTTACACCTTCCACACCTGCGCCAGTATTACCGGATACCCCCGGTATCTGAATGATCGCAGGCAGTGTCCGTTCTTTATACTCTTCAATTACATCTTTTAATTCCGCTGCCACAGCCTCAGTAATATAGATAATTCCATATTTACCGCTTGCAAATTGTCTTATCTTAGCTTCCGCTTCTTCTTTGCTCCGGACGGGGCAGATGCTAAGGCCCAGTGTTGCGAAGCCGTATATGCTGTCGTAGTCGCCAATCACCGCTATCTTATACATACATCTCCCTGATCCTTTCCCGGATCGCCTCATCCGGAAATTCATTCTGCTTCCCGGTCAGGATAATCCGAACAGTTTTTATTTCATTTTCCCTTGCCAGCACATAGGCTACCAGTGGGCCTGCAGAAAAAGAATTGTATTTCTGCGGCCGGATTGTTTCCATCATGCGGTTATCGCACCACCGTTCGAATGCCGAAGGAGACTCCTCCAACGCCGCCGCACCCTCCGCGTAGGAAGTACCCAGAAGATAGTCTCTGACCGCATCAAGCCCGGATACCGCGGCTTTTGATAACTGATCTACATTTACACTATTGCAGGGCGCCATAGCGCGTTTCATAAACTCCAAAGATTTGCCCGTCTTCTGCGAACGGACGGCAATCTTAATATCCGCAATTGCCACTGTAGACTCGGCATAGTTTTTGATAATCTCATCTTCCGCCGTCTGCCCCGCCTCATAAATGGCATCCAGGGCTGCCCTATCTACGATGATATCGCACAGCTGCCCATCTCTCGTGTGAAGAAGCGTATCATAGGCCTCTGCCGCCGTCTCCCCCATATTCCCCGGAAGTCTGTGGAATTCCTTATTTCTCACAATCTGAAGCATCTCCGGCCCCGGGATGGAACAGTCGTCATAAAAAATATTCTTATTCTCCACTTCCGTGCACACTTCTTTAATTGCAGCCTTCAGATTATGGTACAGCTTGGAATAAGACAGGACATCAAACACGGACAGATCGGGAGCAACATCGCGAATCACTTCCCAGGTCTTCTCTTCTTCCCGTTTCAGTATGGCAGAAGCGTCCATAGAACCTGTTGCGTCTCCCCAGCCTTTTTCACCCAGAAGCTGCAGGCACTGCTCTTCATCCGAGCAAGCCAGAAGCCGCTCAATTTCAGTACCTGAAAACAGGGAGGACTCCAAAGCCCGTATACGCGCAACCGCGTAAGTATACTCTAAATCATTCAAAATAAACCCTCCTGCTTACACAACTAAGGTTTGGTCCTTCCAAACCTTAGTTGTAAAGTACATCCTGTTGACTTGGGCTCGGTTCTTTCGAGCCTTAGTAACATGGATGTTTCATTTCAACCTATCCAAATAATAACCCATGTACTTTATCAGATAATTCATCCCGCTCTGCATCAAATAAAGCCCGAATGGTACAGTTTTCTTCGATCCCGCCATATACCAGGATGAAACCGCCGCTCATTTCCTTTGCATCCCTGGACAGGCTTAAGGCGCCGCCCTTACCGGCAGCAGTTTTCTGAATCACCTCTTCAAATCCAGCAGGCATTCTCGCCAGATCTTCTGCCGAAAAGCAGATGACGCCGTCTTCCGGCAGGACATATTCTTCCAGCATCTTCCGGATCATTTCAAAATATGCTTCTGTATCCAGATTCAATATCCTGTCATATGCCTTGTCGAGCACATCTGCTATCACTTCCTGCTTCGCACGCAGAATCGCCTGCCTGCGCTGCATCTCGCAGGAGGAAGCGATACGCTGTGCGTAATGCTCCGCATCCGCCTGAGCCTTGTCGGAGATTTTCCCGGCCTGCAATGCAGCCTCTGCGCGGGCATCCTTTAATATTTTCTCTGCCTTTGCCTCAGCCTCAGCGATTTTCTCTTCCGCTGTACGGGCCGCCTCATCCAGGATCTGACTTTTCATTTTGTCTAATCCGCTCATTTATAAGCTCTCCTTCTTCATACTACTTGAGTCTTTGTGTTACATTCCCAGTTATACCTGAATTGCAGTTACTGCCAAGAAAGAGATTAGAAGTGCCAGAATCGCGTAGGTCTCAACCATTGCAGGGAAAAGCATTGCTTTACCGAACTGATCCGGTTTTTTTGCAATGATGCCGATAGATGCCGCTGCAGTTTTTCCCTGGGATCTTCCGGAGATTAAACCTACGATACCGATTGGAAGGCAGGCCGCCAGAATCAGAAGCCCGGTCGTAACAGAGATCTCTGCCGCGCCGCCGCCCAGAAGGCCGATTTTTGAAAGTGTTACGAAACCGATAATCAATCCGTACAGTCCCTGTGTACCGGGCAGCAGCTGAAGAATCAATACCTTTGCAAACTTACTCGGATCCTCCGATACAACTCCGGATGCAGCCTGCCCTGCTATCCCAACCCCCAGTGCTGAACCTGCTCCTGAAAGAAATACCGCAACTGCCGCGCCAAGAAGCGCATAAACAATACCTAACTGACTCATAAATTTGTTTCCTCCTTAATATCTGCATATTTTGTATTTTCTTTAAAAGGGTTAAATGCACGTCCGCCGCCCTCATAGAACTTACCGAAAAACTCTACATACTGCAGTCGGTTTGTGTGCACATATGCGCCCAAAAGATTAATCGCTATATTAAATGTATGCCCCACGATAAAGGCAACAATAAACACAATTACTCCAAACACGCTCTTGCCGCCCATACTTCCCATCTGGTTTACAACAGACGCGATAACGCCCGTAGCCAGGCCAAGTGCAAGAAGCCTAGAATAAGAAAGCACATCGCTGAGCCACCCGCTGACATTGTAGAGGTCGTATGCCCCCAGCGCCAGACGGATCCCGAAGTTCTTATTCGCACGTCCTGACATTAGTACAATGCCAACTGCGCCTATGATTGCCAGCCATTTACCGAGCGCATTCACCGCCGGCGGGAATACGATTGTTGTCTGGGCAATAGATGCAAAAATGTTACTTGGAATCAGCATGATCAAAAGCCCGATTAAAAGCATATACCACAAGACTACGTCACAGAAGAAGTCCATGTATTTTTTATCCCTCAGGCATAGATAGCCCTTGATGCCCAGCCCGGTAAAGAGATGGATCACTCCAAACAGCATAGAGTAGATCAAGAGCTTCATCGGTTCATCCAGCGGAACGAACCACACCGCCGGTATCCCGATCTCATGTCCGAAAAATGTCCTTGAAATGACATTCACCACGTCCCCGAAATATCCGCCAAACATGATCCCCCAAAACAGCGTGGATATCCCACACCAGAAAAACAGCTGAATGGATGTCTTCATGCTTCTACCCATTCTTGGAAACTTTATAATTAATATCCCGCATACAATAGAAACAATCGCCCCGTATGCCGCATCTGAAAGCATCAAACCAAACAGGAACACATAGAAAAATGACATAATTGAGGTGGGGTCCACTTCTCCCCTGCCCGGCAGGCCGAACGCCTCCAGAATCCCCTCTGCGCTCGATGAAAATCTGCTGTTCTGCAGAAGTACAGGCGCCTCCTCATCTTCCTCTAGTTCCTCCAGATCCACGACACAGTCATATTTGCCGTCTAATACCTTCTTAACTCGGACTGCTTCCTTCTTCGGCACATACCCGCTGATCAGGAAGGTCCGCTCCGACTGCGGCAGCTGACCGAGCACCTCATACTTATCTGCACGGATACGGTAATAATCTGCAAGAAGCTTCAGTCCTTCACGATAAACCGCCAGGCTGGTGATTTCCTTCTCAATCTCAGCGACCCTGGATCCAATTTCGGAAATCTCCTTCTCCATATCCGCCTTTGCCTCTGCGGGAACCTGATCCGTGACCTGGGACGGTCTTGCGAATCCCATGCTTCTGAGCGCTTCTTCTGCTGCTGCCTCATCTTTACGCAGACAGAATACGGCCAGATATATGGTGTCCTGCTCCGTGGAGATGATATGAATATCCGTCTCCAGTTCCGGCGCACGTTCCGCCAGAGCTGCATATACCTGTTCCAGCGTTAACTGTCCGGGCAGTGTTCCCGGCAGCATCACGATATGTTCTGTCCCCCCGAAGGCCACGGGTACATCCAATGGCAGCCAGGGCATCAGGCTTTCGATGCTGTTTTCGATTTTAAGGATATTGGCTCTGTGTTCCGCCCGCTCCTTATCCAGCGCCTGAATTCTTCTGGCCGTTCTCTGCAGATCATCCCTGTTCTCAATCACCGACCGGTACTTTTCTTTATCTACCAGGTCTTTTCCCTCCAATGACGACAGAAGGGTCTGCTTTACGGGAGCATACTGCTGCAGTAGGTGCAGCGCCTGATCCGCAGATGCCGCAGCCTTTTCGAAACCGCTTCTGGCATTCGCCGTGTTCATTTTGCGGAAGTCTTCATCCTCCTCCAAAATGTGGTTGATCTCCATCACTCCCATATGCTGCAATTTTTCCAGGATTGCCTTCCGGTCTTTCTTCAATGCGCAGATACTCATTCGCTGCATCTGCAATACCGCCATAATGTATTACCTCCTTTATCCTGCTTTTTTACGAAACCAGTTGTGATATTACGAGGCTGACTGCCTGTTCTTCCTTCTCGGAAGCCAGCTCCTTAAGTGCACTGATTTCTTTTTCCACTGCAGACGCTGCTTCTTTCAGAGATTGTGCACCTTGTTCTTTCGCAGCTTCCATCATGGATTCTGCCTGTCTGCGAATCGCTTCTACCTGATCGGCCTTCAGCATATCGGCCTCTTTCGATGCATCATCCAGTATTTTTCTGCACTTTGCATCGGCTTCCTTCACAATAGCCCCGGCTTTTGCTTCCGTTTCCCTGATCACTTGAATGGTCTCTTCTACCATAAATTAGCCACCGCCTTTCTGCGTACGCGTTTTTAGAATATCACACAATTTTTTGATGGTAAACAATAATATATTGACTTTTATTTTTAGAAATTCTGCAATTTGTTTCGATATACCTCTGTTTTCCCCTTAAACACAAATAGAAACCCAAAATCTACTACTCTTATTATAGACAAAACCTGGATTTTCAACCGCTTTTTTTGTTATTCACTGAAAATAAAAACAATTTTGGAAAAAGTGTTTTTATCCAAATACTGCTCTTTTCCCTTTTTCATAAGAAACAGGCTGTCTCCCGGTTAACAATTGCTGCAATTTAAATGGAAAAGAACCAGAAATACAGATTTATTTACCCTGTTTCTGGTTCTTTCTATTCATATTTTTTTAATCTAAGTATGCATCAGCATACTTGCAGCGAGACGCGCGCCATGCTCCGTCTTTCATAACACCTCTGCTCCGGTTTGTCATTCCCGCCAGTGCAGATGGTGCAGATGCCCCTCGAGATTCATACCGGAGAATCCGTTCTGACGCAAAGCCTCATATAAGATAACCGCCACGGAATTACCCAGGTTCAGTGAACGGATATCACCGTCCATAGGGATTCTGACACAATCCTCCTGATGTTCCACCAGAATCTCCTCCGGAATGCCGGCGCTTTCCTTTCCGAACATGATATAGCAGTCCGGTTCATAGTGAACCTCCGTGTATACTTTCGGCGCCTTTGTAGTAGCCATGTATAACCTGGCGTCCGGATTTTTCTTTTGAAAATCTTTAAAATCAATATATGTGGTTACATCCAGATCGGCCCAATAGTCCATCCCCGCACGCTTTAACGCTTTCTCGTTCAGCTTAAACCCCAGTGGTTCAATCAGATGCAGGCGCGTATTCGTGGCTACGCAGGTTCTCCCGATGTTCCCGGTGTTTGCCGGGATCTCCGGCTCCAGCAGTACAATATTAAGCATTGCATTTACCTCTCGTTTCTGAGGCGCTGAATAAAGCTGCCCAAACGCCCCAGCGCTTCCTTCAGGTCATCCAGGGAATATGCGTAGGAGATACGCAGAAAGCCCTCTCCGCATTTTCCAAATGCGGTTCCGGGAACAACAGCGACCTTCTCCTCCTCCAGAAGGCGGGTTGCAAACTCCTCGGATGTCATATTAAACTCCAGGATGCTTGGGAATACATAAAATGCACCGAATGGTTCAAAGCATTCCAGTCCCATGCGCGCGAATTCATGCATCAGAAAACGCCTTCTCTGATTATAGGATTTGCGCATCTCCTCCACCTCATCGTCGCAGTTTCTCAGGCCCTCAATCGCTGCATACTGGCTGTTTGTAGGCGCGCACATGATGGCGAACTGGTGTAGTTTCACCATCTGTTCGATAATTGTCTCCGGACCACAGCAATAGCCAAGGCGCCATCCCGTCATAGCGAATCCTTTGGAAAAGCCGTTGATCACTATCGTCCTCTCCCGCATTCCCGGAAGGCTGGCGATGGATACGTGCTCAGTTTTGTAGGTCAGTTCTGAATAAATCTCGTCTGAGATGACATATAGATCATGTTCTTTTACAAACTCTGCCACCGGCTCCAGATCCTCTTTTGTCATAATGGATCCTGTCGGATTATTAGGGAAAGGCATGATCAACACTTTCGTCCTTGGAGAAATATACTTCTCCAGGTCTTCAACCGTCAGCTTAAACTCATTTTCATACTGCAGAGGTATTACAACCGGTTTGCCGTCTGCCATGACGGTACATGGTAGATAGGATACATAACTGGGCTGTGGAATCAGAACTTCATCTCCGGGATCCAGCATACAGCGCAGACCCACATCAATGGCCTCGCTGCCGCCCACGGTAACCAGGGTCTCATGTCTGGAATCATATCTGACATGAATCTTTCGCTCCAGATAATTACAGATCTCATCCCTTAATTCCTGCAGTCCGGCATTGGATGTATAGAAGGTGCGGCCCCTTTCCAGAGAAAAGATGCCCTCCTCACGTATCCGCCAGGGAGTGTCAAAGTCCGGTTCCCCCACGCCCAGTGAAATCGCATCTTTCATCTCATTTGCCACGTCAAAGAACTTGCGGATGCCGGACGGTTCGATTTCGATTATTTTTTTAGATAATGGATTTCTCATTACGGTGTCACCAGCATCCTTTCTGATTCTTTCTTCGGTACCAAAACCGTTCCATGGTCTTTGTATTTTTTCAATATAAAATATGTTGCAGTACTGATCACAGCATCAATAGGTGAAAGCTTCTCAGACACAAAGCGGGATACTTCTTTCAGTGTTTTTCCCTCCAGTGTCACGAGCAGGTCGTATCCTCCGGATATCAGGTATACCGCATGTACTTCCGGATAATTGTAGATTCTCTCTGCAATCCGGTCAAATCCCTGGTTGCGCTGCGGTGTCACGCGCACCTCAATCAGTGCTGTCACAGACTCCACGCCAGCCTTATCCCAGTCGATCAGCGTATGGTATCCGCAGATAATCTTTTCTTTTTCCATATCGGCAATCTCATTTGCCACTGTCGTCTCATCCACTCCGACCAGAACTCCAAGTTCCGCCAGATTGACCCGGCTGTTTGTCTCCAGATATCTTAAAATTTCATTTCTCAGGTTATCCATTTCTACTCCTCCTTCATTCTGCCATTGTGTATCTTAGATCCTCTTTGCTTCGCGCGCAGCAATTCAGGCAGGCCTGAACTGTTCCCTCCGTGCGGCCGCACAGCGTATGCCGTACGGAAATCTATATTTACACAGGCCGGCAATCCGTACCGCCGGTCCGCTCCCACCAGCACATCAGTTCATCTGGAGCCGGCCTGTCTAAGTATCGTTGTTCTTCACCGCTTGTGATTACCCTGGCCTTCTTGTCCGTGGTAACCCCAAGCTTGCTGGCTCGTGCGCCCACCCTTTCCAGCGCTTTCACAAGCGCATCTCCGTCCCGGGCAGTCATAAGGATGCAGCCCGCAGATGTCAGCTGATAGGGATTCAGGTTATAATACTCGCAGAGCTCCACAGTCTCCTGTCTGACAGATATACCGGACAGTTCCACATCCAGACCGATTCCTGCCGCCTCTGCCAGTTCCCAAAGGCCGGCAAATATCCCGCCGCTTCCAACCTGGTACATCGCCTTTACTCCGGCAGCGGCCGCTGCACGGGCGGCATCAAGCGCCAGCACGTTCCCTCTGAGTTGCTTCATCTGCTGAATGAAGGCGGGAACAAATCTCCTGCCCAGCTCTTCTTCCCGCTCATCCAGAATCCGCAGCATGCCCTCCAGTCCTGCATAGCCGCACAGTACGATATCCTGTCCCGGAAGGGCATAAGCAGGACGTAGCAGCGCATCCTCCGCCGCCTCTCCCTGCGCCGTCACAAATATAACCGTCCGGACAACGGCCGGAGTCACCTCGGCCCGCACACAGGCTAGCTGCACACCTGCCTCCAGGCAAACGGATTCCAGACAGCCGGTCATCGCTTTCAGATCACCCTCCTGCGCATCCGGCGTCAGCAAAATCTGTACGGTCAATGCCGTCGGTTCAACCCCATGAACCGCCAGATCATTCAGCGCCCTTACTGCCGCATAGATCCCTGTCCTCACGGAAGCTCCAGAGACCTCTGCCTGTGCGCACACAGCCAGCTTTCCTTTCGAAATACGAACCACGCTGCACGCCTCTTCCGCCGATGGCTGGAAGAGAACTTCTTTCCTTTCAGTATGCAGTTGTTTTTTTACAGACCGTTTCCATATAGTCTGTGATATATTGCCTGCTTTCATAGATTCACTGTCCCTGCTCCCCGTTATTCTCCTGGACGGCTCCCTGGCTGTCCTCCTGGTTTTCCGCCTGACTGTCCCCCTGGACAGCACTCAGTATCCTTGCCTCATCCTGAGTCTGGATTGCCTGATTGATCTTTTCTGTCACTTCGGGATTCGCAGATGCGGTTCCCACTGCAACTGTCTCTTTCACCGGTACGTACTGGCTGTTATTTATAATCTGACGGCTCTGTTCCTCGCCATCCTGGTATACAACCTTCCAAAGGCGTGCGGAAATCTCCGGCTGTGCCTGCCGGGTGGTATACAGCGTTCCTGCCGGCTCTTCAGTCGCAACGAATCGTTTCCCCTCCGGCATCGTTTCATTTGTCGTCTCGCTGACAAATTCAAGAGTTCTTCCTGGATCCCGGGTTTCCTTGCCATATATGTTAAACGTGATACAGCCGTCCGCAAGAATTCCTTCTATATAAATCGGTGTCTGCTGATTATTTTTAAACTTCAAATCCTTCACATCATCTGCAATTGCAGCATCCTGGGAACGGTCCACATAGGAGATAAGCATGGTATGAGGAGAACGCTCCGTCACTTCCAGCTCTGCAAAGAGCACCGCATTATACAGCGTCGTAGAGATCTGGCAGATACCGCCTCCCATGGATTCCACCACCTTATCATCCTCATAGGAGGCCGCCGTGGTAAATCCGTTCTCCTCGGTATAGGGCTCCATCGCCGTATTGGCAGAATATTCTTCGCCCGGTTTCAAAAAGGCTCCGTCGATGTGCTTTGCACCGCTCTCTATGTTCTGCGCACGCCCGGAACCATCGCTTCCATAAAAAGTCGTGAAACTACCCAGCAGGTCGGTAACGTCCTTTAAATCCGCTTTTGTCACCTCCGGATCAATATATTCCACATAAGCAGGAATACTGGCGTCCTTCCCGTCCCAATCGCCGCCTAGCAATTTGTTGATGCTCTTCACCGTCTTCTCGATATCCAGTACTTCACCAGCCTTCTGCTCCACAATCACCACACCGGAATCGTCCTGTGTCACTTTTGCATTTTCCGGAAGGTGCAGAACCTGGGACATCGCATGGTTCAATGCCTCCTTTGCCGACTTCTCGGTAACCTGATACTCCACCGGGAACTTTTTCTTATTCTCATTCTTCTCGGCCTTCTTCATAATCTTATAGCATTGGACTGCACTGCCCTTCCTGCCATAGTCAAGCGCCTCCTTAAGCGTCTTATCCAGATCTTTTACGGAAATCCCAAGGGCCGACAGCTCCACCTCCGAATGTCTGCCGTCTTCCAGCGTCAGATCCAATCTGGCCTTCATGGATGCCGTTACCTCCGACTCCACCTTTTCCTTTGCCTTCTCCACCGTCAGTCCTGACACATCCGTATTCCCCACAGAAACGCCTTGAATAATCCTATGGCTGTCAAACTTCCGGATATAGCTCCGGAGAAAAATCTGCACACAGACAATGACCAGAAGCGCGCACACCAAAACGAAAGCCGTTCCGATAACAGCTCTTCTCTGTTGTCTGCGCCTTCTTCTTCGTTTTCTTCTTCTGTCTGCCATATCATTTCCCCTGACTTCTTAATTCACTTCCCTATTATACAAGATATGGTATTACCATCGTAGCGACCATCGCCAGGATAATGACCATAATGACAATTGATATAATCCTTCTTACCTTTTTATTATAGAAATTCAACCTCATTCACCTCTTTATGCCGGAATCAAATTTTAGTTAGTTAGATCTTATTTTATACTCTTTACAATATTTTTGCAAGAAGCATTCCCCGCACTTTGGACTCCTGGCCGTACAGATGGAACGACCGAATGTAATAATCTGTATATTATACAGAATCCAGTGGTCTTTTGGAAGCGCTTTCATCAAATCCTGTTCGATCTTTTCCGGATCCTCATTTTCTGTAAGTCCCAGACGTTTTGAGATTCGTTTGACATGCGTATCCACTACCACGCTCGGCTCGTGGTAAATATTCCCGCGGATAACGTTCGCTGTCTTGCGCCCTACCCCTGCCAGAGAGGTCAGTTCTTCCAGACTGCGCGGGATCTCCCCGCCAAACCGATCTACGAGGGCCTTCGTGCAGGCGATGATATTTTTAGCTTTGGTATGGTAGAAGCCGGTGGGCTTAATATCCTTCTCCAATTCCTTCAGATCTGCATTGGCAAACTTCTCCACCGTGTCATACTTCTGAAATAAGTTCTGTGTTACGATATTGACCCTCGCATCTGTGCACTGGGCGCTGAGTATGGTGGCAATCAATAACTGCCAGGGAGTCTCATAGTTCAGATAACACACGTATTCCCGGCCATACTGTTCATCCAGAATGGAGAGAATCTCTCTTGTTCTTTTTTTCATAAACGCTCCTTATTTATATAAAATACTTTTGCCTGATTTGTCAGAACATCTCTGTTCTTATAGTCAAACAGCACCAACTTACCATCCATCTTTTCCAGATGGGTCATTTTTCGCATCTGTCTCTTATCATAATCCTCATATCCCTTGAGATACCGGTGTTCTAGTGCCTCTCTGTCGTAAAACGCGGCGGCCTCCTCTTTTCCGAGAGCGGGAACCCCGGCAAAATCGGGACGGTTCTTAACATTATCCCTGAGGTATAAATCAACCGTCAGGGCTTTCCTGTATTGGCCTGCATGTTTCTCATCATGCGCAAGGGCAAACCGATAAAGGATCTCATACCTCGTAATTCTTGAATGGTTCACCATATGAAGCGAATTGTCTTCATAGTACCGGCTGAGCTCTTCATATAGGGTAAAGCTGTCCATAAATACGCGTTCCAGCAAAGACAATGTATTCTGGAACTGCCCGCTGTTGTAATGCACTTCCACCATCTCCTCAATCCCTTTGAGGCGGAGGATGTCGGCATAGGACATCCACTTTGTAGACAACACTTCAAAAGGCGGCCTGTCCTGGTATTGAAGCTCATACTCTCCTGCACGTTCCTGCATGCACGAACCCTTTAATACCTTCAAAAATCCAAGCTGCAGCTGCTCGGGCCGCAGCGCATAAACTTCGTTAAAAGAATGCCTGAAGCTGTGATAGTCCTCGAAGGGAAGTCCGGCAATCAGATCCAGATGCTGATGCACGTTTCCACCCGCCCGGATCCGGCTGACCACCCGTTTCACTTCTTCAAACTTCATAACACGCCTGATCTCCCGGATCGTATCCGGATTCACTGACTGCACGCCGATTTCCAGCTGGATCAGCCCCGGACGCATCGTTTCGATGAGCCTCAGTTCTTCTTCATTTAACAGGTCTGCTGCCACTTCGAAATGAAAGTTTGTCTTCCCTTTATCATAAGCCGCAATATAAGACCACACGGCCATGGCATGATCATGCCGGCAGTTAAAGGTTCTGTCCACAAATTTTACCTGCGGAATCTCTGCGTCAATAAACTGCTGCAGTTCCTTTTTCACCAGGGAAAGATCCCGGAATCGGAGGGCTTTATCGATAGAAGAAAGACAGTAGCTGCAAGAAAACGGACAGCCCCTGCTGGACTCATAATAGATGATCTTATTCTTAAATTCATCCATATCCTGATAGACAAACGGGACCCGGCTGAGATCTATCACCGGCCGCCATGGATTTTCCACAATCTCCGCCTGTTCCGTGAAGCTTTCTTCGGCGCCGTCATCCCTGCGGTAAACAATCCCCATCACATCCTCCAGGTTATGCCGTTTACAGTGATAATAATGAAGCAGTTCCAGAAATGTTTCTTCCCCTTCCCCTCGCATAATACCATCCAGCTGTGGATAACTTTCCAGCATCTCCGCAGCATTGTAGGAAACCTCCGGACCGCCAAGCCAGATACGTATGCGGGGCAGCACTTTCTTAATCTCAACCACAATCTGCTTCACATAACTGATATTCCAGAGATAGCAGGAAAAGCACAGAATATCTGGCTTCTGCCTGTAAAGATCCGCCAGAATATCATCGATTCTCTGGTTAATGGTATACTCTGCGATGTGAATCTCCCGTGCATACTCTGCCGCAAAGCTCTTCAGACTGTAAACCGCCAGATTGGAATGTATATATTTTGCATTGACTGCTGCTAATAAAACCTTCATAAAAATTCACATCTCCAATTTTAAGGCCTGTTGTATCTGTTCGGGGCCGGGAACAGATGTTGGCTTATACTAGATACTCCAGACCCATGATTTTCATGCAAAACGCAGCAAAATTTCTATCAGCCACGTCTTAAAGGCTAATTTTACTATATTTTTTACTTATAGTAAATAAAAACTCCGCTAATCCGTTGACATTTCGGCAAAAACAAGGTAAAATTAAGACTCGTGCAGCCGGGGTGTTAGCGGTACCTTGTACCTGCAATCCGCTATAGCAGGGGTGATATTACGCAGAGGGTGCTGATTTGCAGAGCTGCCCTTGGAAAGTGGCGTTGAGATCTGGGTCTTACGCGACGGGAATCTGTGAACCGTGTCAGGTCGGGAACGAAGCAGCACTAAGCAGAACCTTCCGGGTGCCGTGAGGGTGCCTGGGTTGAGTTAACTGCCGAGGTAACGTCTGTGGAGATGCATTCGAAGCGTAATGCACGAAAAAAAGATAATTCTGACATAATGATAAAAAAGCTTACGCTTAAAAAATGGCTGAATTTTGCTGGTACATTCGGTGTATCAGCAGGGTTCAGCCATTTTATATGTTTTAGGTTTTGATATGTTCTTTGTTCCCTTTCTTTTTCTGTATTATACCCTCTTTTTTCACAAAGGCATGCTTTTTAAGGTATCCAATATCATTTGCATAGGCTGTGTAATATATTTATTTTCATGCAGTACTGCCAGCATTTTATTTTCCATTTCCATCCCCTCCAATTGTATCAGGCGTAACTTTTTCTCCGAAACAGGTTCTGTCAATAAACACTCGGGCAAAATGGCAACGCCCAAGCCAGCTTCTGCAGCTTTAACAAGTGCAAAAGAATTCACGCTTTCCCATCTGGGATAGGCCTTTTGGTTTGCAAGTGACAGTGTACTGTCAAAAGTATCCCGTACCGCACTGCCCTTCTCCCGCAGCAATAGCGGCAATGTGCACAGCCGGCGGGGGGATACTGCCCGGTCAGGCAGCGGAAAATCGGGAGCGCACACGGCGCACAGCTTATAGCTGCCCAATAAAATGGTCCGAAATGCTCCCTGCGGCTCAACACCTTCCCAAAAGGCAATATCCGCTTCCCCGTTTTGTAGAATCCCCATTGCCGAATTGGCACTTGCTACGCGCACATTCACCTGAAGTTCCGGAAGTACGGCTTTCAAACGGTTTAGAATCTGGGGCAGGTGAAAAGATGCTATCGTGATACTGGACACAATATTTACAGGCGTGCATTCTTCTAAATGGCTGATCCGCTGATCCAGGCTGCGGCAGGAGGCCAGTATACTCCGCGCCTCTTTCAGCAGCATTGTACCGCAGCTCGTCAGGCATACGCCCCGCGGCAGACGGTCAAACAGCGCTGTCCCGGCCTGCTGTTCCAGTTCGGCTATCGCGTGTGATACCGCAGATTGTGTGAGGTGCAGTTTTTTTGCTGCACCTGTAAAAGTTCCGGTCTGCTCAACTGCTTCTATAATTTCTAAATGCCGTATGTTCATAAGCTCTCCTCCTGACATGAATCAGTAACTGTTTAAGCATGCCTGCCTGAACTATTACATGAATTAAATTTATATATTCTATATAATTATATCATTTTACAGATAGCTCAACAAGAACTATAATGGGAGAAACAGAGAGGCAGAGAGGAGGGGCATGATGGAGCATCCCAAGAAACAAACATATTTCTGGCTTTTGGCAGTCAACCTGTTTATCAGCAGTTTTACTTTCGGCGGCGGCTATGTAGTTGTACCTATGATCCGCCGTTATTTTGTAACCCAGAAACAGTATTTTACAGAGGAGGACCTGGTAGGTATGGCAGCTGTGGCACAGTCGACTCCCGGGGCGATTGCCATTAACCTGTCTGCGCTGGCAGGATATCGGGTCGCGGGAACTCTTGGCGCAGCCATCAGCTGCATTGCCGCCGTCATCCCCCCCCTTGTTATACTCGGGCTAGTATCGGCATTTTATACAGCTTTTATCTCAAACGCTGTTGTTGCAGCCGTATTAAAAGGGATGCAGGCGGGCGTAGCCGCACTGATTGTAGATCTGATCATAGACATGTGCGCTTTGATCCTGAAGGAGCGTTCCTGGTTTTTATCTGCCATGATACCTGCCGCTTTTTTGGCAAACTTTGTGCTCGGTATTAATGTGGCTTTGATACTTGTTGTCTGCTGCTTTTTATGTGTGATACGGGTGTTTTGGGAAAAGAGGAAGATGAAATGACAACAATCTGGAATTTATTTTTTACATTTTTCAAAATCGGCCTGCTCAGTATTGGAGGCGGTTATGCAATCATTCCTTTAATTCAGGAGCAGGTGGTAAATCAGGCCGGATGGATCAGTGAAAAGCTCTTTACGGATATTATTACAATCTCACAGATGACCCCGGGCCCACTGGCCGTTAACACCTCTACTTTTGTCGGCCTTCAGATCGGAGGCATCGGGGGCGCAGCAGCCGCTACAGTCGGCTGTGTAATATGTGGAGTAGCTATCTCTTTATTTTTATACCGCTTTTTTCAAAAGCACCGGAGTTCTACTTATATCTTTGAAATATTAAACGGACTGAAGTCAGCATCTTTAGGCCTGATTATCTCAGCAGCAGCTACAATTATAATGCTCGCATTTTTTGGTACCAGCACCCTGCAATTAAATTCCATGTTCTCGAAGATAAACTGGATCGCAGTGCTCATATTTTTTGTGATGCTTGTGATATTACGCAGGCGGAAGATGAATCCAATCCTGATTATGGTCATAAGCGGTGCTGCAGGGGTGGTATTTTATTTGTAATATGAGGTATAATTTGAAATGAGATCAAGCGAAATCCGCTTTCAGAAAGGATGGAATATATCATGCAAAAATTGTACTATGGCGGCAATATTATCGCAATGACAGGGGAAAACGATATGCCGGAGGCGTTGCTTGTAACAGATGAAAAAATTGCATACGCAGGCCCGAAAGCCGGGGCAGAGAAGCTGACCGGCCCGGATACCGAATATATTGACCTGAACGGAAAGACTCTGATGCCCGCCTTTCTGGATGGACACGGCCACGTCTCAATGGCAGCGCAGATGGCCTTAAACGCCGATCTGAGCGGCTGCGGCAGCTATCGTGATGTCATCAATGCATTGAATCACTATATTGCGGGGAGGCACTTCACAGAAAATGATATCGTCGTCGGTTTCGGCTATGACCACAATTTTCTGAAAGAAGGAGGGCATCCCACCAGACAGATTCTGGATCAGGTATCTGAAAGTATCCCCATCTATGTATCCCATGCTTCCGGCCATATGGGCTGCGCAAACAGTGCTGCTTTGAAACTTGCAGGAATCGGCAGCAATACTGCAGATCCTCAGGGCGGTGTCATCGGCAGGATCCCCGGAACCAAAGAGCCGGACGGATATCTGGAAGAAGCCGCAATGATCGAGCTGCAGAAACTACTCGCCGGTCATATGAAGATGGATCTCAGGGAAGGCCTACGGATCGTACAGCAGGAATACCTGAAATACGGAGTCACAACCGTTCAGGACGGCGCTAGCAGTACAGACGCGGTTCAGTTCATGAAGAAAGCATGTGATGAGGGCGCCTTTGTACTCGATGTCGTATCCTATCCCGTTATGAGCGAAGCTGACCCGGACCATTTCTTTACTGAGTATCCGGAGTGTGACCAGAAATACAATAACCATTTTAAGCTAGGAGGTTACAAAACCGTGCTGGACGGTTCCCCCCAGGGGAAATCGGCATGGCTGACAAAGCCCTATGAAAACAGCGGGGACTACTGTGCATATCCATGGTTCACAGATGAAACCGTAACCGGGTTTATGGAACAGGCTTTGAGGGACCGGAAACAAATCCTGGTGCACTGCAATGGAGATGCGGCGGGTGATCAGTTTTTAAATGCCTATGAGAAGGCGTTGGAGAAGATACCTGCGGCTGCTGATGCAGATCTCCGGCCCGTTATGATCCACTGCCAGACGGCAAGGGATGATCAACTGGACAAGATGGCTGATTTGAAGATGATCCCCTCCATTTTTGTAGGCCATGTCTATTACTGGGGCGATATTCACAAAAAGAATCTGGGAGATATCCGCGGCAGACGAATCAGCCCTTGTAAATCAGCGCTGGACAGAGGGCTGGTCCTGAATTTTCATCAGGATACGCCGGTTACGAAGCCGGATATGCTGCACTCCGTATGGGCCGCGGTGAACAGAGTTACGCGCGGCGGGGAAGTCCTGGGCCCGGAACAGAGGATTGGGGTGTATGATGCATTGAAGGCAATCACCATTAACACTGCATACGCCTATCACGAAGAACAGGAAAAAGGTACGCTGGAGGCCGGAAAACTGGCAGACCTTGTTATTCTTGACAAAAATCCGCTGAAAACAGACAAAATGAAGCTGAAAGACATCGTTGTCCTGGAAACGATTAAAGAAGGAAAAACCCTGTACAAAAAATAATGGAAGAGCAGTCACGGACGTTTGGCGCCGTCACGGACCAGAGTTCCGCCTTTGCATGTTTTTATCTATAACAGTTCAGGCCTGCCTGAGCTGTTACTTTTATTTGGCCCTCATCTTCTTTTGCTTTTCCCGCAGTTCCTTAAAAAACTGCTTCATCATGGTACTGCACTCTTCTTCCAGCACCCCCGTCGCGAGCTCGGCCTGGTGGTTAAATTCCTGCATGTCCAGCAGGTTTAGAATGGATCCCGCACATCCTGCCTTGGGATTCATGCATCCAACTACCACGCGCTGCACCCTTGCCTGGATTATCGCGCCGGAGCACATCTGGCATGGCTCCAGGGTGACATACAGGGTGCATTCCTCCAGCCGCCAGTCATTCAGCTTTTTGCTGGCCTTTCGTATCGCAGTCAGTTCCGCATGGGCCAGAGGGTTCTTGTCGATCGTACGCCTGTTATAGCCCCGTCCGATGATTTTATCCCGATATACGATCACACATCCGATCGGAACCTCCTCCAGGGCATATGCCTTTTTTGCCTGCCTGATAGCTTCTTTCATATATTTTTCGTCTGCATTCATAATCATCTCTCCAACCCTGTGCACTGTCTCATTGATATTCAGCTTAATATCCAGCCTAAATTTCAATGTGCCGGTACGCTAATTTTTCCCTTTTGATATAATTTACCACAAATAGTGTTCTTTTTCAAAACCTCTCTGAATAAATTAGATTGAAAGAAAGACAAGACCAGAGGTGTATTATGAATCCCGGTATCTGTTATATTTATGAATACAATAATAATCAAAAACTGCGTAATGCAGGCTTTATAAAATTAATCCAGCATTACCAGTCCTGTGTACTGCAGGTCAATGTCAGGGGAATTCCGGTGCAGACTGGCAGCACAGTCAAGCTGTACGCATTCTGCAGGCAGAATTCAAAATTTATTTCCAGTCAGGTCGATGAGATCATCTGCGGAGATAAATGTATCTCTGCAAGATTCACCATTTCAGACACCACTTTCCCAGAAGGCAGGCCCTTGGAGCAGATTGACGGCTTTTTCCTGAAGACGGACTCCGGCCAGTATTATGCAGCCGCCACAGATGGAGCAGACTTTGATACCCGCGGAATCGAACTGTGGAAAAAATCCGGAGACAGTACAGCCGCAGTATCGGAAGAACCTGCTTCTGCAGTCCACTCCCCGGAGTCTGCAGAAGCAGGTCCAGCCGCGGGAACCGGTTTACCTGTCACCAATGATGCCGAAGCACAGGCGGAGTCACAAAGCCTTCCTGAAAACACGGATAGCTCAGACGCATATAATGACCCTGAAAATGTTATATATTCTAATACTTTTCACGAGTCTGGGGATGATATCCCCCCTGATACATTCCGTGACTTTGATACCGGTCTGTATTTCGATTCATTCAGCGATCCTGATGTTGATATTTCATCAGATGCATCGGACAATACTGATACAAATGTTCCGTCAGATACTCACAATTCTTCTGAAACAAATGTATCTCCTGATGCACTCAACTCTCCTGTTGAAGAAGATATGACCCGTAATACACGTCCCTCTTCTAATGAGGACGATATAACCCGAAGTGTACTTCTCCCTTCTAATGAAGAAGACATACCACAAAGTTCACTTCCCCCTTCTGATGAAGAAGACATACCACAAAGTTCACTTCCCCCTTCCGATGAAGAAGACATACCACAAAGTTCACCTCTCTCTTCTGATGAAGAATATATAACCCCAGATGCACTCCCTTCTGATGAAGAGGATATAATCCAAAATGTACTCCCCTCTTCTGAAACGGAAATACCGCCCTCAGAATTCAGCCCCACTGGGGAGATAATCAATACTCCGGCGGAGCCAAAAGACACTGCAATGTCCGGTGATAACGCGGCCCGGACAGAGGGCCCCGCTGACACAATCCGGACAGAGTTGCAGGACTCCCTTGAAGAAGAAGCACAAACCGCCCCCACAGCCCGGAAAATACAGCGTTCTGAACTCTCGATCCTCCCCCGCCGCTGCTGGAACCTTGCTAATAACAGCTTTCTCCTCCACGGATATCACAACTATCACCACCTTCTCCTGGTAGAAGAAGATGGGCGTTACTGGCTCGGAGTTCCTGCTATCTACTCTCCAAGAGAAGCCAGAGCTGCGGAACTGTTTGGTTTTCCGCAGTTCACCAAAACCTATGTAGACCAGTTGGAACTGGATGAAGACGAAAAAGCACCCAGTCCCGACTTCGGACACTTCTGCCGGTATATCAGATAGTGTCTATGGCCGGCTTAATTAATTCAAGTAGGCCTTGGCGTACTTGCGGCGAGGCGCGCATCATGCTCCGCATGGCGTAATACCCCTGCGCACCTCTGCCATCCGCCGGCGGCTCTATCTTGGAAGAAGATTGGTCTTGTTCTCTTTACTTTTACAGATGCAGCTTTGCCTGAGCTTCTTCAAAAAGAATGGAATGATCGATTACGTAACTGAGCAGCAAATGGAAACAGGGAATCAGCCTTTTATGCTTTGTAAGGCCGGATGGACGAATCTCAATCCCATGAATTGCTTTGCGCATAATCCGCTCATCTACCCTTTTCTGGATGCCGGAAATCAGAATCCGGGACTTGTATGAAATGTCTCCTCCAATAAATACGACTTCGGGATCAATGATATTGACTGCACTCACAATGACGGCGGCCAGACACTCTGTCTCCCGCTCTATAACCCTGCCCATATCAGCGTCCCCGGCTTCAGCACGGTCTACGATCTCTTCCCATGATGTTACAGTACTGTCATACTTACGGGCATACGCTATGATATTCGGAATATTTGCATACAGTTCTGCACATCCTCTGTTTCCGCAGCTGCAGAGTCCTCCATTCATGTCCACAGTAATATGCCCGAATTCACTGCTGCTGCCCGAACTGCCTTTATAAAGCTGCCCGTCCACAACGATACCACCGCCAATTCCATAATCCACGACAATCTCCACATAATTTTTAACCGTTCCGGCAGCACCGCAGTATTTTTCTGAAATAGCCATTGCTTTGGCATCGTTCTCCAGCACAACCGGGCACTCAAACTGGCTCCGGAAAAAACTGCAGATATTAAGATTATGCCATTTTTCAAAATTAGGCGGGGATAAAATTCTGCCATTAGCGATGTCCAGCGCCCCCGGAGAAATAATACCGATTCCCAGCAGCGCTGCTTCTCTGCCGGCCATCATTTCCCGTATTATCTCTGTTATCCTTCTAAATACCGTATGCGGGTTATCCTGATCTTTGTCAAACAGAACCTCCTGGTATTCCAGTACCTCACAGCAAAAATTGCTGATCCCCACTGTACAATAATCCCGGCTGATCGAAATGCCGGCGATAAGGTATCTCTCTCCGTTCAGCTTCAGTTCCACTGAACTGCGCCCGACTCTGTTCGGCATGGTCTCGCCTTCCACTACTACGCCTTTTGCCATGAGCTCCTCGATAATTCCACTGATTCCGGCCCGCGTCAGCCCCGTTTTTCTGGATAACTCCGCCCGGGATACGGACTCAACTCTGAGCATATCCAATATCTTCTTCTGATTGGCTTTTTTCATTCCGGAAGCATTCAGTACCTTCTTCGTCATATTTACGCCTGTCCTTATTTTTTCTAGTATCTTTTCAGATTCATATACAGATACTTTTATGATACGATTCTATCATACCAAAATTGGGTAGCCTGGAGTTCTCCTTTTTAAAAGCTTCAAGATAGGCAGCTGACGATTGTTTCAAACTTGCTCCTCTTTTTCATAAACACCGATCGTCTGAAATGCTTCCACACAAGCCTGGTAATTCTCCTCACTCTGCTGCCGGCGGCAGACATTCTACAATCTCAAGGCTGCCGTCCGTCTCCGCCCGGAACGCTCCTTTTGCCTGGTACGGCAGGAAAAAATAATCCCCCTGCCTGACCATTCTGGAGTAACCATCCCCTGTTACTTTTCCCTCCCCTTTTGTAACCACATAAATGGCCGGTGCCGCATCCAGCAGTACTTTCCCTTCTGAAACAGAATATCGTTCCACACAAAAGCATCCGGTATCTTCCTCTGTTATGATACTCTCCTTTCGTACGCCGTCCCGCTCCCATATAACCACCGGTGTACGACGTGCCAGCTCTTCGCAGGCCTCCCCGTAAATATCATAATCAAAGCACTTCAGAGCCGTCTCCCTCCCCAGGTCCAGATACATCTCACTGTCACTCAGGAGATAATCCCCACACCAGAACTCAGGCTGTATTGTAAAATCTGTGGGTTCCTGAATCTCCAGTATCAGACATCCCTGCCCGATCGCATGCACCATCTTGCCGGGAATGAAAAACACATCCCCGCTCTTCACGGGATACCGGTTCAACAGAGCACTCATTTCCTCTTTATTCTCATAAGATCTCTCTACGGACTGCGTCAGCCGTTTCTCATCCATCTGCTCCCGGAAGCCAAAATGAATGCAGGCATCCCCTCGGGTTGCCAGAACTATCCACATCTCCGCCTTTCCAAATTCACTGTTCAGATATTTGCGCGAAAAAGCATGGTCCGGATGAACCTGTACCGGGAGTCGGACCGCACTGTCCAGAAACTTCACGAGCACCCCCAGATTCCTTGCCGTCCCCAGCATCTGGGCCGGATATGTATCAATCAGCTCTTTTAGCGTCAAATCTGTTCCCTCAATTACACTCAGCCCCTCCCGCGGATCTGTACTGTCCTTATTCAGGGCCGATACCGCCGAAGCAATCCATTCCTCCGGATAAAAATCATCCTCCGCAGGCTTTCCCACAAAATCCCCTAAAAGCTTACCGCCGCTGTAAACCCTCCATACACGGTTTTCCTTAAAAAAAATGGGATGTTTCATTCTTTCAACTGCATCCATACTCCTGTCTCTTCCTCCATTCATCGACATTTGCTATGCGTATGCGGCTGATCAGCCGCATACGTCATGATTAAGGCACTCTTATTGGAAGTACCTCTTCTTATTTTGATCATAACATCCCGCACCCGCTTTGTCAATTGAGTTAACAAATTGTCTAGTATTATTGCACAATACTTTTTATCACTTATCATCTCTATATAGCAATAGCAACAAAGGAATCCAATGTACC
>OBZW01000151.1_pt1 | contig 67033 bp, 61 predicted proteins | sample 1477021 | NCBI WGS metagenome assembly OBZW01 (sample SAMEA2580262, study PRJEB22360) | human gut metagenome | biome: human gut; feature: human-associated habitat; material: faeces | place: Denmark | collected 2008/2010
TATGCCGTTGAACTAAAAAAACACCGAACCCCTTGTAGCCGATACTGCAGGGGTTTTCGCTGTCTATTGTGCTTTTTACACGTGTCTTTTCTCCCGCCTTGCAGATCCTGCAGGACAGGTTCTCGTTGTGCTTTTTCTGCCGGCTCCCTGCCCATTGTTTATACTTTTAAATTTGCACATTCCAAAAAGAACTCCCTTAAGATAGAAAAGACATATCAGCCTCCAAAACTTCTAACTACCGCCCCGCTGATTACATCCCCGATCAGTTCATAACCTTTATCCGAGCAATGAACCATATCTTCTCCCGGAACCGCTCCATAAACGCACCATGTTCTCCTGTTAATCCCCGATGTTTTCCACAGGTTACACACCGGGATGCTGTTATCTGCGGCTACTGCTTCCATAATCTCCGCCATTTTTTTCAGGGATCTTCCTGACCCAGGCGGATACTCCTCATACCCATCCGCATCAATATATGAATATTTCCCTACGCAGTGCGGTGTGGCAATCAGAATCCGGCAAGCCAGATTGCCGGCCTCCTCCAGGCGGTCGTAGATAATATCAATGCAATATTGCAGTGCCGCTGCTGCGTCAGTATCCACCCTGTCATTATATCCCGCAAAAAAAATAACCAGATCCATTTCCGCCAGAACTGAGGCGGACAACGGGGGGAGTACGCCCTCCGCACCGACTCCGCCGTCCACAATCTCCCGCATTTTAAGTCCGCCTTTGCAGTGTCTGTACACCCTGCAGCCCAGATTTTGGCTTAACCGCTCCGTCCATACGCCTGCCTGCGTCAGGCTGTCTCCCATGCAGCATACCCTTTTATTCTTCCATTTTTCTGTCATCAGCATATTTTGTACCTCCTGCACGCTTTTCTATCTTTCAGAAATTCCAATTGATCCAATCATTTATCATCGGTCCCGTTTGTTACTCTAGTCTGATCTCAACCATCTGATGCCCTTCAATCTTTTCGACTTCAAATTCTACATATCCATCCTTTTCTTCATAAGCAATCGGTTTATTCTCCGGGACAAGCCGCATTTCCTTCATATGGCGCCCACCCAAATGTACTCTGAACTCCGTATGGTATAAAGGAATTACATCTTCAATCGTATAAATTTCCTCCGACCTTTTTTCCGGAATATAGTGGAGCAGATGCAGTATTTTACAACTCTCTTCTGTTTGATCCGGCTTATCCTGTGTCTGTTGACTCAATATACACAGCAGGCTGGACGGACCGTTATGGGAAACCATTTTATTTCCACATAATCTCTGTATCGCATCACCCACCATAACTTTACACCATTTCGGCGCATTTCTCCTATAAATTCCAAACACAGGATTTGCACAATAAATCACATTTCCCTTCTGGAACAGTTCCCCTTTTCTCTCATAATCCGGGGTAGGTGCGTGTTGGTGGCTGCAAAAACGAAGCCCCTCATGGCCGGCCAAACCCTCGCCGGACGCATTTCCAGTTCCCCCTGACCATGTGCCCCTGCTGCCCCGCTCAAACCACGGACGAATTTTCTCCATGATCACATTCGCAGAATCAGCCTCCGCATCCATTCCTCTCTCATACATAACAAAAGGCTCTTTCGGAAGCTCCTTCCCAATCCTCTCGTTGGGCAGTACAAATTCCCGGCTGTACTCTGATTTGTTAATATCGCGGATCCCATACAGCTCACTTTCGTCTCCCTCGATACACGCGTTAAAAGAGGCAAAAACCGCTCCCCCCTTCTCCACATACGCGTTGAGTTTCCTCTCCAGTTCCTCCGAATAGGGAAGCTCATCCGGCAAAAGAAGAAGCGGATACGCTTCAAAGCATTCCTCAGGATCAATCAGCGTGAATTGATACGCCATCTCCTGCAGCATATGCACTGCGCCGATCAGTGATTTGGGCAGCTCCCTCCCATCCAGAATCGGATTCAAAAACACATGCGGTGTAAGCACCGCTATCTCCGCCTCCGGGTATGCACCGCGGCAGTACTGCTCCTTCTGTTCCACACTTTCATAGACGCTGCCGATCAAATCATAGGTCGCTTCCGACAATCGCCCCCACGGATGAAGCTGGTCTCCCACGGAGCAGCCCGCTCCCATGGCAAGCATATGGAAACATTCGAATTCCAGCGCCGCTTTATTTTTCAGCGAATGGAAATCCCCCCACGAAGTGTGGAACTTCCCTGTCATCCCGATCATTTCTTTTCCAAAATGCCCAGCATACCTTGCCATAATTGGGAAATGATCATACCCCCAGTCCCCGCTCGGCAGTGATTCCAGTTCCAGGTGGCTGTAGGTGTCAACGGAGCGCTTCATGACCAGATCCACGCCCGGATCATTATAGAAGATCGTGGCATTCGGCGCACTTTCCCGAATCAAAGCCGATATCTCGCTCCGGAAACGATTCAGCGTTAGCTCTGCAAAATGAACCCGGTCTGTCCGAAGCTTGGGATTCAGCCCTTCCTCCAGCATTAACCGCCGGCAGTCCTTACAGCAGCATTCTGTCTGGGACATGATATCCATAAATATTCCATCCAGATTCTCTCTTCCAACCACCTCAATGATATCCCTCAGATGCTCTTTAAAAAACTCCCGGTAGCCACTATTCAAACATATGTCATAGTAAAAATGCGGTTCTGGCACATTTCCTTTATCCACCGGACTACCATGCTCATCGCGGCACAGCCACTCTGGTTTCTCACGGATAATCCGCTCGTCCCATCTTACGGTCGTATAGACCGGCACGCGGATCCCACGTTTATGGCATGCTTCGATCTGTTCCTGCAAAAGATTCCTGTTTACGAGATTCGGATGTATCAGTTCCGGATGATTCACGGACGGATAATACAGCCACCCATGATGGCACCTGGCAAAACACGTTACAGAATCCACGTGCGCTCTTTCCAGCCTTTCTGCAAACCTCTCCGCATCAAAATCTTTTCCAATCTCTGTTATATACTGACTTGTATGAAAATCCATATGTACCTGTCTGTATCTTAATTTTTCCATTTTACGTCTCCTTTTGTTCTGTATGTTTTCAGCCGGCCTTTCCAGTCTGTTTCCTTTATTTTGCAGCTTGCTGCAAATCCGCCCTTCCGGGGCATGGGTTTTGGGGTTCCCTTGGCATACCTACTCCTTCACTGCCCCTGCGGCAAGCCCGCCCTCTACCTTTTCCTGGAACAGCATATAAATGAACATCGGCAGGGCTACCGTAATGACGATTGCCGCCATCATCAGCCCATATTCGGTGCCTCTCTCCCCATTGAAATTAAGAATTCCAAGAGCCACCGGCTTAAGATCATTATCCTTGATAAAAATCAGCGGAAAAATAACATTATTCCACGCGTTCAGAAAATTAAAGATAGATACCGTAGCAATCGCCGGCTTTGTCATCGGCAGCATCACCTTCCAGTAGATCTGGACATAATTTGCCCCATCCACCAGCGCCGCCTCTTCCAGGGAACGGTTCACCCCCCGCATAAAATTGGTCAGGACCAAAATGCTAAATGGCAGCCCAAAGGCAACATATACCAAGATCAGTGCCGGTATATTATCGGAAAGATTCAGCTTCCCAATCATATAGGATATCGGTACCAGCACCGTATGCATCGGAACCATCATCCCGATCAGGAAAAAAAGCATGACCCCTTTACTGATGCGAAGCCGGAATCTGGATAATACAAATGCAGCCATAGAGGACAGGATCCCCAAAACAATCACCGTGATTCCCGCCTGTATGATACTGTTCAAAAAATACCGGCTCATCCGGGCTCCCTGCCACGCATCTATATAATTTGACCACATTGGCGTTTTGGGAAGCGCAAATGGAGCGGCGAAGATCTCCACCTTTGTCTTCAGTGAAGACATCAGCGTAAAAAGCATCGGCGCTGCGAACATCACTGCCATAACCGACAGAAAAATATATACTCCAACCCGTTTTTTCTTCATCGTTCTCCCTTTCTCCTAATCGTTTTTCTTCATCTTTGCCTGAATCAGATTCGTTGCCAGGGTTCCTGCAAGACAGATCAAAAGGATCACAATCCCGATGGCGCTGCCCTGACCATAATGTTTATATTTGAAAGCTTCATTGTACAAAAGCGTAGTAGGCAGATTAGTCAGCCCGTTTGGCCCTCCGCCTGTCATCGCATACACCAAATCAAAGACCTTTACCGATCCCATGATATCAATTAAGATGCAGACAAAAATCACATCCTTCAGCATCGGTACCGTAATGCAAAAAAACTTTTTGACAGGACCGGCGCCATCAATTGCAGCCGCTTCATACACATCCTCCGGGATCGACGTCAGTCCGGCCAGTAAAATCACCATATAATAGCCAATACCAGCCCAGATATTCACAAAGATGATCGAATTCATAGCCGTGCTTTCATTGACCAGCCATGGAGCCATCATATCGGAAAGGCCGATCACATCTAAAAACGCGTTGATTGCACCCGTGGGCATGAATATGAAATACCACATCAGACCGACAGCCGATAACGGGAACACCGTAGGCACAAAATACATGGCTTTAAATATGCGAACCCCCCTGCACCTCGTGTTCAGAGCCACTGCCAGGAGCAGCGCAGCCGGAGTATGGAACACGACACTGAAAACAACCATCTTAAACATGTTCTTCAGCGCAAGCAAGAAATCCGGGCTTTTAAATATAGTTTTAAAGTTTTCCAATCCGGCAAACTCGATTGCAGAACCGGCAATCCCGTTCCAGTTCGTTACCGAAAAATACCCCGCCTGCACCAGCGGAATAATCTGGAACACGGTATATATCAGCACTGCCGGAAGCAGAAAAACTAAAACCGTCAGTATATCCTTCTTATTTTTAATTTTGAGCATTTTCCTCTCCTTCCTCATCCAGTGGGCGCCCGCGCACCCTGCCTTAGGGTATGCCCAGAGGTATAAAACGAGCCACCCTCCGGGAACGCGGGCCCAAGCCGCATCTCCCGGACAGATGGCTTTCATTTACTGTGCCGCATCCACTTCTGCCTGAATTTCTTTTGCCGCATCTTCCGCCGATGCATTGATAAACATACTCACAATAGAATTCCTTGTCCGATCCATCATAGAAGGGATCGGGTCAAAATCAAACACATCTACTCCGATACCGGTATTATTCTCACAGAGTTTGATATTGTCCGCCAGAAGCCTTGGAACCTTTGTCTCATCCAGATCGATGTCATTTCTCGGGATCAGAACGCCTGCCTCCTCGGCAAATCTCTTGGCCGCATCTTTATCAGTCAGCATCTGGATCAGCTCCATTGTCAGATCCAGCTCTTTTCCTTCCAGCTGACCGCTGACCATATAGGAACCAATTGTCTGCATATTTTCATTTTTAAACTCTGGCTTTTCCTCAAAATACGGGAAATTTGCAGTCTCAATCTGATCAGAAACCGGGGTCAGCGTCTCATCCAAAAAGCTGTCACTGTTCCAAAGCCCGGTCAGAACCATAGCTGCCTGTCCCTCCCGGAACTGGGTGAGCGCCATCTCATCGGTAAGACCAGCCGCATTGGGGTCAAACGCACCTGCATCGATCAGATCTTTCACAAACTGCAGAGTCTCTACCACCCCCTGATCCGTCCAGTTCATTTCTCTGCTTCCAAGCTCTTTTGCAGCATCCGTCCCCAGCCATTTGTAAAAAATGGAATCATGCAGATGTCCAGCCATATAAGTGGACTGTGCGCCCATTGCAATCGGAATTACGCCCGTCTCTTTGAGTTTTGCAACTGCGTCCAGCAGCTCGTTCCAGGTCTCCGGAAATTTATCGATCCCGGCCTTGCTCAGAAGCTCCTTATTATAGTAAAAACTAATCGTACCGGATTCCATTGGAATTGCATATACCCCATCGTGGCCCGGAACTTTAAAGTAATTCAGCGCGCCCTCTGTGAAACCTCCGCCCCATTCCTGGTCTTTTTCCAGATAATCTGATACGTCCTTAATCAGGCCGTTATCAATATAATCCGCCAGATTGGCAACACCCTGAATCCGGAAGATATTTGCCATATCGCCGGAGGCAATATCAGAAGCAATCAAATTATTAAACGCACTTTCCTCACTTTGAGAGTTATCCACAATCTCAACCTCTGGATGTGCTTCCTTGAATTCGTCCAGTATCTCATTGTAGATCTGCGTCTGTTTGGAGGTTCCTGCAATTCTTGTTAAGATACGGATTGTCACCTTATCCTCCGTCTCTTTCCCCTTATCCGCAGCTTCCTTACTACCGCTTGTGCATCCTGCTAACATTGTCGCCCCAAGCGCTGCCGCCAGCAGCATGGATATGACTTTCTTCTTTACATGTCTTTGTCTTGCCATCATAATTCTCCTTTTCTCTCCTATGTTTTGTCATAACTATTAACCCGCCGGGATGTACCCCGGCTGCTTTATGCTGTTATTCTAACCGCAAACCAGGCATATTAAAATGGACAAAATCTAGGCGGCATGTACATTTCCACGGTAAAAAAATAAACCTCGTCCGATATTCTTGACATATGAAAAAGATACATATTATAGTAATTTTACCACTACAGAAAGCAGGGGTATATATGAAGATTCAAAAACGGGAAGCCCCCCTCAAAACCAAATTTTTTCTCTCTATGTGCAGCCTGACCACCTCCGTGACCGTCCTGCTCCTTATTATCATGTCCCTTATTTTTTACGGCCATTTTTTCTCTGTACAGGCGGAATCCTCCGCCCTGCAGCTGAACGCAGTGAACAAGCAGCTGAATTTTTATCTGGACTCCCTGGACAATTATTCCAGAATGATGATCAGTGATACCATCATCCAAAAAAATGTCATCAAGTATGAAAACTCCAGGCAGAAATACGCGAAGGCCGCAAAGGGGTCTGACCCCTTTGAACTATACACGGAGGCAGACCGAACCCTTCTGCGCTCCGAGATGCGGAAGTTTCTTCAGACAATTCCCTATATTCACTCCGCAACCATTTATGCGGACGATTATACTTGTATTGCTTCAACTGCAACCGCTTTATATCCCGCACCTCTCAAGGCCTTCGGCGCGGAGAGGCAGAGCGTTTATGCCATTACCCAGAAGTTTTCCAATTTCAACATGAAGACCGAGATACAGACTTTGTCTCTGCTGCGCCCTTTTTATGAGATAGCAACCGGAAAAAAACTTGGTTATATTGAGATCTCCATTTCCGAACAGGATATCGCGGCGCTATACTCGGCCAATACCTCAGAAACCAGTAAACTTCTGATTACAGACCGGTCGGGGAAAATTGTAAGTACAGACGGCACCTATACGCTAAATAAAACCTTTGCTCCCATCACAAATCAGGGCGGCAGCATTCCAAAGCAGTTTTACACGGGAAATGGGTCGATCTGTTTTGTCTCATACATCCATGATTTAGACTGGTTTATTGTAAATGAAGTGAAGCTCTCCGCCTTTTTCCAGCCGCTGTACCGCATTCTTATGATAACAGTACTGATTTATCTGCTGTTCCTGGTATTTTCCATGGTGATATCCAGGAAGGTCAGCGAAACGATTACAAAACCGCTGTATCTCCTGATTGCACATATTCAAAAGGTAAAGCAGGGAAACTGGAGTCCGCTGAACAATGCTCCCAAAGACGTGGATTTTCATCTTTTATTCCAGGAATTTGACAGTATGCTTTTGTCCCAGGAACAGCTCACCCAGGATCTGATTGTAGCCCAGAAGACCAAAGACAAATTATCCCTGGATCTTCTGCAGCAGCAGGTGAATCCACATTTCCTTTATAACACACTGGACAATATTGAGTCACTGGCCGAACTGGATGAAACGGCGCTTCTTATCCGGCTTGTCTCAAACCTGTCCGAATTCTATCGGCACAGCTTAAGCGGCGGTAATCTGATCGTCTCCATCGCAGATGAGCTGGAACTGACACAGGCATATGTCAATATCATGCAGATCCGCTATGTGGACAAATTCTCCTTTACTGTGGATTGTCCCGAGGAGATCCGGGGTCGCCGCTGCCTGAAGCTGCTTTTGCAGCCGGTCATTGAAAACAGCATTTATCACGGCGTAAAAGAGTTGGACGGCTTCGGTCATATCACAGTGCAGGTGCTGATGTATCATTCCGACATTAAATTCGTGATTGAAGATAATGGCCCGGGCATACTTGAAGAAGCTTTGAATCTTCAAAATATTTCCGGGGAAGGGCATTTTGGTATCCAAAGCATACAAAAACGGATTCAGATGTATTATGGTGATCACTATGGACTTACCATGCAGAACAGGGAACAGGGCGGTCTTAGAACTATTATCATAATACCGGGAGAGGATAGGGCAGAACATGAGCTATAAGATTATTGTTGCAGACGACGAATTTTATATTCGCAAAAAACTACTTAAGATTATTGATTACGTCGGGCTCCAACTGGAACTGGCTGGTGATTTTGAAAATGGCCAGGGCGTCTTGGATTATCTGTCCGGGCATCACGCCGACATCGTCCTTCTGGACATCCGTATGCCAAAGGTCTCAGGCCTGGATGTAGCACGGTTTATACACGAAAATCACCCGGAAATTAAGGTCATCATCCTCTCCGGGTTCAGCGATTTTGAATATGCCCAGACGACGCTTCGCTATCAGGTATTTGATTATCTTCTAAAACCCGTAGAAGCGGATACTTTAAACACTACTCTCGAAAACTGCATCCACAGAATAGAGGAACGCAGGCAGGAGCAAAACCGGCTGGACAGCCTTTCCCACTATGAAAAAAATATACGGCTCAACGCGGTTCTGCGTGGAAAAGATACATTCCATTCCATGCAGGCCCTGTACCGTGAGTTTGAAAAGATCCGTTACTCTGCATTCTACACCTTTTATGTGGACACAGACAGTGCCCCCGCTGCGGGAGAACTGATTTCTGCCCTGCGTGACGAGGAAATAGAGTGCGAATATTTTATTGAGAGCGACCACATTTTTTATATCCAGCTTTTTCTGGAAGATGATGTGCCGGAACCTCTCTGCCGGTATCATTGCAAAAAGTTTTTCCGTGCACTTGCTCAACCTCATTTTTATTATTTTGGAGAACTTTTTAAGGCAGACACAGACTGGCTGCCTTACAGGAAACAGGCACTAAATCGGCTGGACGATCGTTTTTTCTCTGCTGCAGGTGAACTTTCTTCTTCTGCTGTGAACCAGGTTTTTGATGAGACGGCCTCCCCCTCAGACGGCACTGTCGGCATCGATTCCATCCGGCAGTCCCTGACACGCTTTCTCAACGCCGGGGACACGGCCGGATTCCTGAATTATATGGAAACCTTATTTGGCTCGATTGTAATGACAAAATCCTCTGATTACCTCCATCTGGCTGTAATGGAAATATGCAGTGTTTTCTCGATTTTGTCCTCTTCCCGGAAAAACTGCCGCCCTCTCCCGCGGGATTATGCACAGTCTATCATAGCGGAGGAATACCAATTAGAAGAAATTCTGGCTACCTTAAGCGGCTATGGAATGAATTATATGCAAAGCGCCGACGCGGTTCCGTCGGACATTCGTCTCAGCCAGGGTATCATCAATTATCTGTTGGAGCACTACCAGGAACCGTCATTAAGCGTCGCAAATCTGGCAGAGCATTTTAACCTGACGGTTTCTTATATGGGCAGCGTATTTAAAAAGGTAAATCATACTTCTATCCTGCAGTTTCTCACGACCTTGCGCATAACAGAGGCGAAGAACCTGCTGAAAACCAGGCAGTATAAGGTTGCCGAGGTTGCAGAAATGGTCGGCTATACGGATGTCTTCTACTTTAGTAAGCGGTTTAAAGCATTGTGCGGGCATTCACCGAAAGAATTTATGCACCTTTCGCATTAGGAGAGCCATAATAAAATCAAGCTGCCTCCTGCTCAAACAACAGCAGATCAAAACCCCCGCAGCCAATCCTGCGGGGGTTTTCATTGATATACATTCCGAATTCTCTCAATACCTGAACTATCCGAAATAATTTACTTTCTGTTAATACATATTACCTTTTTTTACGTCTCCTCATCAGGAATACTGCCGCTGCACCCAGAAGCATACTGCCGCCCAGCACGCCGAGCCAGATTCCAACCATTGCCGTATCACCGGTCTTCGCAGATTTTACCTTCCCGGTTCCCTGGCTAGCTGTTGCGCCGTTTCCGGATGTTCCGGTATTTCCGCTGCTTCCGTTATTTTCATTGCTGCCAGAATTTCCGTTATTTCCATTATTACCGGAGTTTCCATTATTCCCCTCTTTTTCCTTCAGGTCAGCCTTAGCCTGTTTCAACTCCTTAACCGCATTATCCACAGTTTTCTGATCATCTACAGACAACGAATCATCCTCCATTACTCCATTTGCCTTTGCCAAAGCTGTCATATAGACTTCCACGGATGCCTCAGTATAGATATTCAAATCCAGATCTTTCAGGCTTTCCAACAGTTCCTGCAATACAGCTTTATTTGCCTTCAGTCTGAGATTGTCCATCGCTTCGACCAGAGCACTCCAGGCAGCATCTACATCTTCCTGCATTGCATCGCCATTGGCCATGACTGCCTCTGCCCCGGACTTAGCAGCAAGATATTCTGCCTGACCGGCCTCAACATATTTGTTCAGATCAATTAACTGAGTCAGTTCCAGAGCCATCTCCAGATCGGTTTTGTCTCCGGCCAAGAAATCCAATGCATTGATTGCCTTCATCAGTTGTACTGTTGCCTTTGTAACATCCTCTTTCGTAGCCGCATCATTCTCCATGACAGCATCGCCTTCTTCAATTGCTTCCCTGAATAAATTCTGAATGGTTTCGATCAGATCTGCCGTATCTCCATTAGCCACATGTTCTTTTGCTTTATTCAGGAAATATTCCAGCGTCTTCTTGCTAACCGGCTCCGTAACCGCTGTCTCTTCCCACTGTGCATATACAGTTTGAGCTGCGGTAAAGTCTGTCACCTTCTCGCCGCCGGTCTCGGCCGTAAACCAGCCCTTAAAAGTATATCCGTCTTTTACCGGATCAGCCGGCATCTGAATCTGCTCTCCTGCGTTTGTAACAACCGTTGTCTCAACTCCGTCTACTATAAATGTGGTTGTAAATGTTTCTGTTTCTGCCGGTCTTTCAACCTCGCCAAGCACCTTGAAGAAATCAACTGCAAGCTTGCTGCCGTTTTTCTTCACGCCCTTGATTGTATGAATTCCTTCGTTAAGTCCGGATACTTCATAGACTTTTTGCTGGAATTGTGCATTGCCAGACTGCAGGTTAATTGTATCGCACAATTCACCGTCAATATAGATATCCACTTCGCCCATTTCTGCTGTTTTTGCTGTATAGAACTCCACGCCTGTGCCGCAGAATTCGAACTCAAAATAGGATCCGTCATTGGTGGTATAGGTATAATCAGAGTGATAGTAATTTCCGTCATTATTTACATAAGTCCAATCAGCAGTATCGTTATCATTCTGGTCGTAATATTTGGTAAAATACCAATGATCATTGTATGTTTCCATTGGTTTCAGATGGTCGCCGCCCTTTACTACCGCTTTAATGCGCTTCCACTGTTCCATCTGGTCAGGATCAATGCGTCCGAATCTGTTCACTCTTGAATCAGATACAAGAACAGCATTTTTCTCTACATTATTCTTAAACCATCCTGTCACCTGCTCGGTATCTACCGCTGCGCCTTTTTGTCCCCAATATCCATAGAAAGGTACGGGAACACCCATGCTGGACATGAAGAACCACTGGATGCCAAGCTCCTGGCTCGCCCAGCCGTCCATTTGTGAGAGTGCCGGATTCCGCGGGCAGACAGAGTTAAAGTTGGTTGGAGGATGCGCTTCACCGCCTACATAATCTTCATAAGGTACGTTAATCTCATCGCTTCCGCCAAGGCTCAGGGAAAGGATACGATTTGAATTTCCCTTTTTCAGTGCGTCAACCCATGTGTGCCAGTTGTACTCCTTCGTGGGAGCATAAGCTGCATTCGGGTTCGCATTTGCATTCGGAGTCAAATCCGGATTCACTTCATAAGTATTTCCACGCATAGAGTTTTCTGAAGTCCACATTCCGTCGATCCACCATCCGGCCAGATATTCCCCATAGTGTTCAGACCAGTATCCCAGGACTTCCTGCCATTTTTTGAGTGTTTCCTGGGTAGGCGGTGTGTCCGTATTTCTTGTCTGGCCAAATGCATCTGTAATTCCATAGTCCCCGTCATGCGGATTGGTTGCAGCATCAAAGTTCGGTCCAAAGTTTCTGTGTGCCCGGAACGGAGGGCAGCCTACCGCATAAAACATCATCTTAATCCCATGAGGTTCCAGTGCCTTTGCAATCTCCATCGGCAGGTCTCTGGCCGTGCTGGACGGCGTTCTCTCACCCTCTTCCACCTGCGCATACTTGTCATAAACCGGATTATGCGCATTGAAAAATCCATCGTGCTGTCCGATTGTAAAGATCACAAAGGAAGCTCCGGTTTCCAGAATATCTTCTACATAAGCATCTACATCAAAGCTGTCGAGGTAAGCATCCCAATTCTCTTCAGGTTTTAATTTTTCATCTTCATTTGCTGCCGCCAGAGTGATATAATCGTGCAGGAAATGATGCATGATTCCGTATTCTCCGTCTCTGAACCATTTTACTTCCTGATTGCCTTTATTCTCAATAGGCCCTACAGGCTCTGACATGACAGGCTCACCTTCCGCATACTTTTCATTGACCGGCGTAACCATTGCCTTTAGATATCTGTCCGTATAATAGCTGATTAAGTAGATATCCTTTGTCCGGATTCCTTCCAGCTTTGTATATTCCCCGTCCTTGTCTCCTGCAGGGGAAATCCACCATTCTATTTTTGAACGGCTTTCCACTTCTCCGTCGGTATCCTCATAATCATAATTCACTGTCAGACCTGCTTTTACATCCGGAGTTCCTTCAACTGTAACATTTGAGACTGACGGCGGGTTAGGGTCATCGTATTTGGCTACCACATACTGCCCGTCCCTGGTCACTCGATTGTAGGTCACCGCCATGTCAATCGTCTGATCAGAGCCCACGGCTGTGACCGGATCAAACTCCAGAGTAACCTGAAGCCCGTCCACCGTACAGTTGATTAATTCCACCGGTTTCGTCTGAGTAGGGTCTACCACCGAGTTGTGCATGGTTACAGCAAAATCTTCTATGACCGGCTCTTCTGTAAAATCCTTCTCAAAGTCAAGAACTAGTTTTCCATTCTCCGCAGTCAGGGTAAATGGATTCATATTGTACTCGTACTGTGCCTTAATCTCTTCCGAGCTCAGAGTAGAATTATATATTTTCAATTCATCCATGGCTCCCTTAAAGGGCCTTCTCTGTGAAGCCACCTTATCTCCGATCAGCAGAGACTTGCCCTCTGTCTGAAGATTACCGGTACGACCATTCACGGTATCCTGCCCTACTTCTTCCCCATTAATATAGAACTTTAAGACATCTCCGTCTGCCGTCACCGCAACATGCTGCCATTCTTCGCCCTGCAGGGATCCGTACATATTCTCGCGGCCTGCGCCGTCATTGGTTCCATGCTGAAAATACAGCTTACTGTTATGTTCGCCTAGAATCCAGGAATTCCGATATGAATTTTCTGTCTGGCGGCTCAGAATCGTCATAGAAGTGCCTGTCCCCACAGAATCTGGATAAATCCATGCCGAAAATGTATAATTGGGCTGTACATTAAAATCAAACGCCGCCGAGGACTCGGGGACATAGATCTGCGTACTGCCGTCAAACTGCAGCGCATTCCCGATCTCCCCCTTCACAAACTGTGCCGTTCCTTCAATATCAAAAGGCGTCTGGCTGGCACTGTCCAACGCGGCATTTCCGGATTCCTCGTCAAACCCCAGCTGCAGTATCGGCTGCACCAGGTCTTCGGCCCGCACTTCCCGGGTCAGCTCCGGCAGACCAAACGAAGTTCCCGTTACGGCAACAGCCAGCAGTAAACCCGTTGCCTTCTTAGAAAACTGTTTTAAACTCTTTTTCACCTTACTCTTCCTCTCTTTCTCATCTTCTTTTATCCTGTCATTTTCGTGATTTTCAAAGTTCTATTACCTTCCCTCCTTTCATCCTGGATTCCTCCGCAGCATATGCCATCACATGTCCCTGAAGGGAAAGTCTGGCACTATACATCAGGTTTTTCTCTTCCGGGTTTCGCAATGCTTTTGTGAATGTTTCCATAATGCACTCATCCCCGCCCGAATGCAGTGTTTTTGGTGTATGTACTTCTACTGTCGTTTCATTTCCTGAACCAAAATCCCTGATAATAAACCGGTCCTCATCGATGCTTCCTTCGATCTCTCCTGCCGTGCCCATGATCTTAGTCTGGCGCGCCGTATCCATGGTAAATGCAATCGCCTGCCATGAAGCCGTAACCCCGTCCTCATATTCCATCATCACAACCTGATGGTCTGCCACGTTATTATCGCAGTGGTAAACACAACGTGCATACGGTGTGGTCAGCATATATTTCAAAAACTCATCATTGTTATCCGTACGTTTGATGATATCCCTGAAATTATGGCGGAGTTTCCGGTCTTCCAGATATTTGTATGCGGAATACATGCAGCTCTTATTATAGATGCAGTCCTCACAGCGTTTTGCAGCCCCTTTTGGAGCGTTCTCCGGCCTAAACCAGGATAAAGATCCAAAGGAAGAGATCTTGGTGCACTTTTTCCCGTCTAGAAGATAGTTCATAATATCCGTATCATGGCTGCATTTTGCGACGATCATAGGCGTCGTCTCATCGCTGTTGCGCCAGTTCCCGCGCACATAGCTGTGGGCATAATGCCAGAATCCAATATTTTCGATATGATGGATGGACTGGATTTTCCCAATCTTCCCCTCCTTAATCACCTCTTTTACAGCCCGAAAGAACGGCGTATGCCGCAGAACATGGCATACCATCAGCAAAACGCCTTTCTCCCCGGCTGCATCCACAATCTCTTTTGTCTTTTCCGCCGTTTCTGCCATCGGTTTCTCCAGCAGCAGATTTATTCCCTTTTCAATGGCTGCCATGGCAGGATCATAGTGCTGCCTGTCCTGTGTTGCAATAATCACTCCGTCCAGTTCCCGGCTATGTTCCAGCATCTCATGCCAGTCGGAATATCTTCCTGCTTCCCCAATTCCATGCGCATCCGCAAACACATCTCTGCGCTCCTTTAATGGTTCCGCAACACAGACGAATTTTACTTCCGCCGGATATTTCAAGGCATAGGGAGCATAGCAGTTTGCCCCCCTTTCCCCTGCTCCTATCAGTCCTAATTTCAACTGTTTCATGTTGTTTCTCCCTTCTTCGCAAAGGGGTCTGACCCCTTTGTTTGCACTATCCTTTGACAGCCCCAGCCGTCATACCCGCAATAATGTATCTCTGCCCCAATGCATACACGACAATGCTCGGAACGATTATCATCACCATGATGACACATACCAGGTTCCAGCTTCTCTGATACAGTCCAAAGAAGCTGTATACCATCGTAGTCAGCGGCATTTTCCTGGATTCATTGATTACATAAAACGGGGTCACAAAATCATTCCATGAACTCATAAAATTTAAAATAATCACCGTTACCGTAACCGGCTTCAACAGCGGAAATATCACCTTTCCAAACAAGGTCAGCGGGCCGCACCCGTCAATGATGGCAGCTTCGTCAATTTCTCTTGGAATCGATCCGATAAATCCGTAATATAAAAACACAGTAAACGGCGTTACCAGCGCTGAATACAGCAGCACCAGCCCCACCAGGGAATTGGTCAGGTGGATTTTCTGCAGCACCAGCACGGCCGGAACCATATTCAGCGGCGCCACAAGGCCTACCAGAAAGAACAGGTATATTTTGTTATGTAACTTCGTTTTTCTTCTTGCCATTACATAGGAGGCCAGCGCAGCCCCTGTCGTCGCAATCAATACCGTAAACACCGATATCAGCATGCTGTTGGAAAACGCCTGAAAGATATCTACTGTTTCCATAACCTCCTGATAATTCCCCAGCACCCACTGGGTCGGCATGGAAAATTCCATTGCAACGGATTCTCCCTGCGTTTTCAGGGAGTTCAGCAGGATAATGAGAAGAGGAATAAATACCAGGATTGAGAGCAGCCATAATATCAATGCTTTGATAAAAGACAGTATTTTCTTTTTTCTGACCATCTTACTCCTCCTCCCTTGTCATAGCCTTTAATACTGAGAACGCCACAATACAGGTAAATACAAACATAATAAGCCCCAGTGCAGTGGAAAATCCATACCGGCCCGAACTGTATTCTTTGTATACCAGTGTATTCAGCACTTCCGTTGCCCTCGCGGGGCCTCCGTTTGTAAGCACAAATACAAGATCGAACACCTTCAGGCCCGCGATCAGGTTCAGCACCAAATTGATGGTAATCGATGGAATCATTTCCGGAATAATTACATAACGCAGTTTCTGCCATCTGCTGGCCCCATCGATGTCTGCCGCCTCCAGATAATCCTCTGAAATCGCCTGCAGCCCTGCAATATAGATCACCATATTCTGCCCCACCAGGCGCCATACTTCCACGGCCATTACCGCAATTAATGCCGTTGCCGTGCTCCCCAGCCAGTCTTTCGCAAGCGCGTCCAGCCCAATTGCGCGGAGCGCTTCATTAATGACTCCATACTGGGAATTGTAAATAGATTTGAATACCAGCCCAATAATTAACGGGCAGAGCATGACCGGGAAAAAAAAGATTGTCCGCAAAAAGTTGCGTGTCTTAAACCCTTTGTTTAATGCGAGTGCCATAGTAAATCCAATCAGATTCTTAAATACTGTCGTTACCGCCGCAAAAATCAATGTATTAATAATCACTTTAATGTATCTCTGGTCAGTAAAAATATCTTTAAAATGCGACAGCCCGATAAAATGAATTTCGTCATTCATTGCATTCCAGTCCGTAAAGGAAAGTACCAGTCCCATGGCACTCGGGATAATGAATAATCCCACATATAAAACTAATGGAATCACAAGAAAATATGAGGGATAAATCTTTTTATGATTCATGACTGCCTCCTTCCTTTCATTTTTTGAGCATAGTACCCAAAAACCGGAACTATGCTCATTTTTTATAACAGTCCTGTCTTGTCTGAACTGTTGCTATTTTTTCATTCTGCCTATTATTTAAAGCCTTCCTGTCCCGCATCTTTAGCAAGCGCTCTTCTGTGTGTGTCAAACTCTTCCAGCACCTGCTCCGGCGTCAAGTTTCCGACAAACATCTCCTGGCAGAGTTCACTGATCTTGCTTCCGTCATAGAACAGCACACTCGCCTCTGCTCCCTGTGCTTCCCCGGCCTCAGCAGCCTTTAAGTCTTCAAATGCCTTTGTCGGGCTTGCTTCAATCCCCTGCACAGAAGAAGACACATACTGAATCTTTTCATCATAAAGTTTCTGCAGATTTTCTTCCTCTGCAAGGAAGCTGAAGTACTCTTTTGCCTCTTCCACATGTTTGCTGTTTGCATTGATGCATTTGGTGGTTCCGCCTGCCGTCAGGGTTACATACTGGTTGTCCACCAGAGGGCTCGGAAATGCGCTCCACTCATCCGGCTCAGCCTCATCCAGATTGTTCTTCATTTCATTCGGATAAGCGCCGCTGTTGATAATCATGCCGTACTCTTCATTATTCATCGCCGCATAAGAATTGTCATAAATATTGGACATATGGTTTTCACCGAAATAACCGGCAGCCTCAATTTCCTGGAGCTGCTTCATAGCCTCCTTAAATTCCGGTACATCAGCAAATCCGATTTCATTCGTGTTGAGCTTCTCATAGAGATCTGGATCGTTCTGAACCGCCAATGCGCTGGCGCCTTCCATCCAGTAGTGTGTATGCCATAAATCCTTAACAAATTCATAGATCGGGGTAATTCCGCCTTCCTCAAGTTTCTTGCATGCCTCCTGGAATTCAGCATAATTTGTAGGAACTTTAATTCCCAGTTTTTCAAATACTGCCGGCTTATAAAGAATTGCATTTGTTGCATCTACGCCGGCTGTGTTCTGAGCGTACAGCTTGCCGTTGATTGAATTTCCGTCGATGGCCCACTGTTCTAGGTTTGCAGCCCATTCCTCATCAGAGAGGTCAACCATGTTCTTTTCCGGATTATAATCTCTTAACTTAGTACCCGAATAGGACATAAAGATATCGGGGCCTTCACCTGTGTTCAGTTTTGATTTTACAATGGTCTGGTACTGGTCGTCCGGGCTCAGCTGGAAGTCGATCGCGATCCCCGTCTCTTCCTCAAACTTTTCCGCCAGCTCCCTGTCTACGTCTACAATCCAGTTCTGGGATGCCGCCAGGGTCAGGGTTACTTTTTCTTTTTCATCCCCTGATCCGCCATCTGCTTCTTTTTCCTTTCCTCCGCAGCCTGCCATAAGCCCGGCCGCCATCGTTGCGCATAACATGCAGGCAATAATTGCCACTCTTCTTTTCTTCATTTCTTCCTCCATTTCTCCTCTGGTTCTCAAACCGTTTTTTGTTTTCTGGGCTTATTATAGCTTTTATTTCATTTTCCAAAAATGCACAAATCTGAACTTCTATGTGGACATCTGTGAACAGTTTGTATTTTCAATTTTTTACTTTACACTTCTGTTTTTCTGTGATTATATTAAATATACAGGAAGCCGACGAAATGTAAGGAGGATGCCGAATGAAGAAATTACATCAAAACTCACTCATGGGAAAAATCACGTTCTCCTATAGTATTGTTTTCTTTTTCCTGATCATTTTGCTTTCTATTATCTATTATTTTACGGCCTATCATAATTTTCTTCAGAACCACACACGGATTTCGAGGCAGCTCGCTAAGACCATCTCTAACCAGATCGATACACAGGGCAGCAAATTTAACAATCTAGAGATCCGGATCCTGGAATCCGAAGAAATCATGAAGTATATATTCGAAGAGGCAAAGCAGCACAATGTCGTCAGCGACTGGGAATTCCGCAAAAACCTATATGCCATCACAGGGTATAATTATGAGTTCTACCAGCTGAACATTGTGAACCTGAATGAATCGACAATCCATACTTTTGGTGAAGAATATTACTATAAACCTTATACCATCACCAGAAACGTGCAGGAGAATATTATAGAGCCAACACTGGAACTGGACGGCGCAAAAATTATCATTCCGCCCAACAAAGGATGCCTGTACGCCCCCGTCAAGGATGTTCCTATCATCAGCGTCTGCCGGGCATTCAGCCGATATCCCTTATCCAAAAAAGCCGGGATAATTGAGATCCAGGTAAAGGAAGCGTCTCTGGAAAAATTGATCAATGACAACCTGTATGCCTTAGAAAATGGCGGTGAGCAGGTTTTAATATTTGACAATAACAATAATCCCGTCTATCCCTCCGACATACCGCAGGAGAGACTGGATTATTATACCTCCCTGGATACGGACAACAAGACCATGTTCCGCTCTTCCTTGTTTTCTGAAACGGAAATCGTAACCTCACATTACTCTTCCGAAACAATGTGTACGGTCATGCTTATTACCCCGGCATCCTATATTTTGCAGAACCGTCTGTTTTACCTTGAGATATGCATCGGATTCTTTCTTTTCACCTTTGCCCTGCTTGTGTTTATTACCAGAAGGCTGGCACTTCGGATCACCGCGCCGATTACGGAACTTAAAAACCGGATCTCCAGCCTGGAACTGGATCAGATCGCGGAGGAAGACTATGACAATCTGTCCGGCGATACCTTTAATGAACTGGAAATACTTAATAAGTCATATTCCCGCATGCAGCGCAGGCTGAAAAGGTCACTGGACGATGTCATCAGCTCCAGAACTCTCACCATCCAGTCTCAGATGCTGGCGCTGCAGGCACAAATGGATTCCCATTTTCTTTACAATACTTTGACCATCATTTCCATTATTGCCGAGGACAATGATGACGAACAGGCGGCAGCCATGTGTATCAAACTAACAAAAATGCTGCGCTACATAACGGAGGATATTTCTCACGGAACCACACTGGCACAGGAGATTACGCATACACAAAATTATACAGACCTGATCACTACCAGATTCGGAAAGGGAGTTGAATTCGATTATCAGATTGATACCGCACTTGACATGGTGCGGGTACCCCGGCTGATTCTGCAGCCCATTGTAGAAAACTGTGTAAAATATTCCCGCAGCCCGGACCGGGTTCTGAAGATTGCAATACGTATCTGGAACGAAGATGACTGCTGGTATGCCAATATCCGGGATAATGGGAATGGATTTTCAGAGGAGGCTCTGAAGATTATCAGGGACAGAATTGCTGATATGAATCCGGAGCAGCAGCATCCGGCCCTCAGCATCAATGGAATGGGGCTGGTTAATATTTATCTCCGCCTAAGACTTTATTACAACAGTCAGTTCACCTTTCAGCTGGAAAATAAGGCACCTCCCGATTCCATATACGGAGGCGTATCTATAACCATAGGAGGAAATCTAGATGAAACAAAATAATACATTCTCTGTACTGGTCGCAGAAGATGAGCCAATTATTTTAAATAACATCATCAAAAAGGTGCAGGGCGCCTCCCCGGACATCCGGATTGCAGGAAAGGCGGCCTCCGGAATGGATGCACTGGAAATTCTAGGCCATACCCACGTGGATATACTGATCACAGATATCGAAATGCCTGGACTTAGCGGGCTCGAACTGATCCGTCAGGTAAAAGAGGCCTTTCCCAGCGTCCATATCATCATCTTAAGCGGCTATAGCAATTTCGAATATGCGCGCACGGCACTCCGCTACGGTGTTGAAGATTACCTGCTAAAGCCAGTGGAGCAGGAGACGCTTTGCGGCCTTCTGCGCGGGCTATGTGCACGGATTGACGAAGAGCGCAGAATGGATGGTCGGGAAATTCTTTCCCTTGCCCTTAACAATTCTATTGATTCCGACATCCCCTATATGTTCAGTGAAGGCGGATTTCTTCTATTTCACATAACCCTTGGGAATCTGCCTCCGTCCATAGAGGGGGCGCCTATCTTCTGTGCAGAGGATACCGGTTTACTCTGGCAGAAAACCGATTTTGCCAGATGTTTTGAGAACGCCAGGGAAATCGAGCATCTCTGGCTGATCGATGAGCATCTGCCGACACAGAAATTCCTCATCCTGCATATGGACACAGCCCATTTTTCCGCAGACTACTTTTGTATCCTGTTGAAAAAATATCTCACAGCCTGTTTCCATGATTTACCGTTTTTTGTCCTCTCCAGCCCGGATTTGATCCCTTATCAGGATCTCTGGAAAACCGGCCGCCATCTGCGCTCGCTTACCCAGCGGCTGGCACGGCCTTTTGTGCAGGAAGCCAAAATAGCGGAAAGTACAGAAGATATACAAAGCGGGCAGTCCGAAACCGTTCTCAGGGATATGCAGATCCTGTTTACACTCAACAACGAAACCGCCTTTCTGCAATACATCGGCCGTGTGCTTCCGGATATCCTGCAGTCCCCCTCCGCTGTATTTCATCCGTGTATCCGTCTGGTCTATCAAGCAATGCACAATAGTTTTCAAATCAGTACGCAGGAATGTACCATTGCAGAAGCAGCATTTTGCAGCCGGATACCCACTATAAAAACACCAGAGGAATGTATTTCCAGCCTCACAGAATCTCTCAAATCACTTTGGAAAAATGCCTCCTCTCATTACACTGGAAGCACGCTTTGCGCACGGATAGCGGAGTATATGGAAAAGAACTACAGTCAGCAGGTATCCATGACCGACCTGTCAGAGCGCTTCGGATATACAGCATCATATATCAACAGGCTTTTTAAAAAGGAGTATGGGACTTCTCCGATTCAGTATCAGACCGTTTTAAGAATGTCCCGCGCAAAAGAAATCCTGCTGAAAAACCCGGATATCAATATCAAATCCGTCGCCCAATCCGTAGGATACGAAGACTCGCGGTATTTCAGCCGGATCTTTAAAAACGAAACAGGAATGACACCTTCCGCATGGCTGGAATGCCAGGCTGAGTAACAGATGAAGGGGTATGTAATTTTTACTTTGAGTTATGCTGGTGCCTCCAGTCGTAAATACGCCGGGAGGCACTTGTATTTTTTGGTAATATAGTTTTTAGAATTCTATAATATTTTTTCCACTTCTTTTATAGAATCGACATACTTTATGCACATTTACCCCTTATACTTGTATTGCAACGGTGTACAAAGGGAACATAATAAAAAACTTAATAATGGACTGCCAATCTTACACAAAGTACCGCCCAAACGAGACTACGGGCGGTATTTTTGTATCATGGCGGAGAAAGGAGGAACTTCCCACGGGGGCTTGACTGAAAAGTTGAGCCCCTTTTTTCATGCCAAAAAACAGGAGGTAAATGCTTATGGCAGATGATAAAACCACAAAAACGCCGGAACAGCCGGTAACGGATAGCGGGCCGGGCAAGGAAACGCCTCCCGCTCCCCCAAAAGAGCCGGGGAAGGTTTCCGTTTCCCCGGAGCCGGAAAAAAAGACGGAACCAGAGGTAAAGAACCCACAGGTTTCTGTCTATAACTTCGCTGAAATTATGAAGGAAAAGAAAGTCGAGGAACGGGCGGCAGCTCCCGGCGTGGAAAAGCCTGACCCGGCAAAAGCGGAGAAACCGGAAAAGCAGCCGGAGGCTCCGAAAAAAGCAGAGGAAAAACCCAAAGAGCCGGAACAGCCGAAGCGCCGGGGCCGTCCCCCGAAAGCAGATAAGGACAAGGACGCAGCCCCGAAGTCCAAAGCTCCCGCACAGAAACCGGAAAAGGCGGTCAAAAAGGAACCGGAGAAAAAAACGGCTCCAACGATACAGGCCGCTCCCGCTCCGAAAGGACCCGAAAAGCCAAAGGATGCTCCACGCCGGGGCAAGGAGCAGATCGTCTATATCAAGCTGAACGAACTCCACGCCTTCAAGAACCATCCCTTTGAAGTCCGGGATGATGAAGAAATGCAGGCTATGGTGTCCAGCGTCAAGGACAAGGGCGTGACCCAGCCCGCTATTGTCCGTCCCCGTGAGGATGGCGGCTATGAGATCGTGTCCGGCCACCGCCGCCAGAAAGCCAGCGAGCTTGCCGGGTATGCGGATATGCCCTGTATCGTCCGAAACCTGACGGACGATGAAGCCATCACGCAGATGGTCGAGGACAATCTCAACCAGCGTGAAGAAATCCTCCCCAGTGAGCGGGCCAAAGCCTTGAAAATGCAGCTTGAGGCTATCAAGCACCAGGGCTCCCGCACTTCGGGCCAGATTGACCCGAAGGACGCAGGCAAACGCTCCAACGAGATTGTGGCCGAGCGCAATAAGATGGCGGTCAAGCAGGTGCAGCGGTATATCCGGCTCAATGAACTGGTTCCCGACCTGATGAAGCTGATGGATGAAAAAAAGCTGGGCTTTACTACGGCGGTGGAGCTTTCCTATATCGGCAAGAAGAACCAGAACTATATCGCCGTAGCCATTGACAGCCAGCAGTCCTCTCCTTCGCAGGCGCAGGCAAAGCGTATGCGTGAGCTGGACGAAAAGAAGCTGCTCAACGGGGATGTGATCGACGGCATTATGATGGAGGACAAAAAGGAGGTAGACAAAGTGATTTTGACAGGTGCGGAACTGAGCAAATATTTCGGCAAGGAAACTACGCCGAGGGAAATGAAGGACCAGATCATCAAGTTGCTGGACGACTGGAAGGGACAGCAGAAGGAACACGAAAAGCCGGAGAAGAAAAACGAACAGGAAAAGTAAGCCCAAACTTCGGGTCAGCATGGCCCGAGGATTGCGGGGTTCTGCCCCGCGCCCCGAAGCTCTGGAGATATAAATGATTCCCCGTCGCCAGTTATTCCGTAGCATAGCCGGGAAAATCAGTCAAGGGCAGCGCCGCCGCAGGCGGTGCCGGAGGCACCCTTGACGGATTTCTCCCGGTTATGCTTTTTCCCGGTCAAGCGACGGGGATATAAATTCTCCAGAGCCGTTCCCCTTCCCGGGGGAAGGGGCGGAGGGGTTGGGCGAACTCTTGCTTTTCCCTAAACCTAAACAGAAATGGAGGCTCAACCAATGAAACGACCTTTAGCGTACCTGACCGCCGCATGGAGCGGCGAGCCGGATGTTGATATGGAGCTGGCGGCCCACTACTGCCGTCTTGCTTATGAGGCGGGCTTTTCCCCGATCTGCCCGCTCTTGTATCTGCCGTTGTTTTTGAATGACAGCGTTCCCGAGGAACATAAGGCCGGGATCGATATGCGCCGGGATATGCTGCGGCGCTCCCATACCCTGATCGTCTGCGGTAGCGTTGTGGACGAGGATGTAAAAAACGATATTGCGGTTGCCGGACGGCTGGGCATTGCGGCGACAACGCTGGAAGGGGTGCTTGCCGTGAAGGGACACGGCACCCCGGGCCATGCCGGACATTAAGCTGGGGAGCCTTTTTGACGGGATCGGCGTGTTCCCTCTGGCTGCTTCCCGGTGCGGTATCCGTCCGGTATGGGCCAGCGAGATTGAAAAAGCGCCCATCTCCATAACCAAAAGGCACTTTCCCGATATGGCGCATTTGGGAGATATTACGAAGGTGGACGGCGGGAAAATCCCGCCGGTCCATGTGATAACCTTCGGCTCTCCCTGTCAGAACCTTTCTCTGATCGGCAACCGCTCCGGCCTTGCCGGGGCAAAATCAAGCCTGTTCTATCAGGCGTTTCGTATCATACAGGAAATGAGGGATGCTACTGATAACCTATATCCAGCTATCGCTGTTTGGGAAAACGTCATGGGAGCGTTTTCTACAAATGACCGGATGGACTTTAGAGCCGTCTTATCCGCCTTCTCGGACACCGAAGTTCCAATGCCTCCTCCGGGAAGATGGGGAAACGCCGGAATGGTGCGAGGGGGAACGCCTGATGTGTGCTGGCGGCTCATGGACGCCCAGTATTGGGCAGGCTCCCGAAGGCTGGCACGAAGGCAGCGGATTTTCGTCGTGGCGGATTTTGGAGGCAGACGTGCCGCAGACATACTATTTAAGCCCCGTCCAATGCTCCCACTTCCTCCGCCTTGCGGAGAGGGCGGGCGGGCCGCCGCCGAAGGAGATCGAACAGCTTCTTTTGAAACAGGGCGGCAGATACCAGTCATCCACCCCTTTCAGTGCTTCCGTATGCGGGGAGCGGCAAAAAGGCAGGAAGAAACGGCCTTCCGAAACAGCTTCGGATTACCAACTGACCCTTTTCCCACTCTTTTAGCCAGTGATGTAACGCCCTTTGCCTTCTGGTATGAGGGCGACCCGGAGGGCGGCTGTATCCGTTTTCTGACGGAAACAGAAAGTGAACGGCTGATGGGGCTGCCGGAGGGCTGGACAAAGTACGGGGCGGACGGCATGGAGATCCGGCCTCTGCAACGCTACAAGGCGCTGGGAAATGCGATTGCCCTCCCTTGTGCCGATTACATTATGGCCGGGATCTATGAGGTGCTGGCTGACCGGGCCGGAAAGGAGGAATAAGCCCATGTTTGAAGCCTATATAACCAATACAGCCCTGTACCCCTTAATGGGGATTGAGGTAGGGACAACGGTACATTTCCCCACGACGACACAGGAGTTGCAGGCCGCCCTTGCCAAAATCGGGATAGATGGGAAACGGTACAGCGAAGTGTTCTTTACCAGCTTTGACAGCGATGTGCTGGGGCTCTACGATCATCTCTACGAATGTGAGAACATCGACGAGCTGAACGAGCTGGGCCACGCCCTGCTGGAAGTACGGGATAAGGGCGGACTGGAAACCTTTGAATCCGCTCTTATCTTGGAAAACCACACAAGGAGCGTGAAGGATTTGATAAACCTGACACAGAACCTTGACCTTTACCGCTTTTACCCGGATATTTCTGATGATGAAGGGCTGGGCCGTCTTTACGCCGACGAGCTTGGGACTATCGACATACCGGAGCACATTCAGAACTACTTCGATTATGAGGCATACGGGCGGGATGTGCGTATCAACGAAGGCGGCGTATTCGCTCCCGGTGGGTATGTGTCGGCAGTCCCGGAGGGCTTCAAGGAGTATTACCACGGATCGCAGGACATCCCGCCGGAACACCGGATATTTGCCTATCCCGAAAAGGCCGAGCCTGTCCACTCCATTCTCGCCGCACTCAAACGATTTCAAGAGGCTCCGCCCGCTCCGAAAAAGGACAAGGCGGGGCCTTCCCATGAAGAACGGTAAGACTTCGGGCCAGCATGGCCCGAAGCATGAAGGAGGTGCATACCATCAACTATTACCCTATCAATGAAGGGACCGCCCGCCGGGCAAAAGAAATGAACAGCTTTTCCGACTACAAGGAAGGGAGCGCAACGGCGGAATACCGGGCAATGGTGGACAAGGCCACCGCCATAGCGGAACAGCAGAAATCCCGGGTGGACCCCATGTACCATGAGAAGATCGACCATCTGCTGGACACCTACGCCCGCAAGCTGGCCGAAAACATGAACCAGGGCTTTGCCATTGACGCAAGGGTTCCCTCTGTGATGATCGCCGGACCTGCCAATTTCCCGGTGGGAAAAAAGGAAAAGCAAAACCGGGCCCGGAACAGCAACATGGAAGAATGGCGGTATATTCAAGGGCTGCTGGATAAGATACGCAGTACCGGCATGGGCGGGATCAGCGCCGATGACCCGGCAGCGATCGAAAAGCTCCAGAAGAAGCTGGACGGGCTGGAACGCTCCCAGCTCATTATGAAGGAGGTCAACGCCTATTACCGCAAGCATGGCAAGCTGGACGGCTGTGCGCTGCTGTCGCCGGACCAGATCGAAAAGCTGAAAGCAAGCATAGCGTCAAGCTGGCGAAGCGACCCGAGGCCCTTTGAAAGCTACCAGCTTACCAACAACAATGCGGAGATCCGCCGGGTAAAGGCCCGTATCGAACAGCTTTCCAAACAGGCACAGCGGGAGTTTTCCGGCTGGGAGTTCGACGGGGGCCGTGTGGAGATGAACCGGGAGGACAACCGCTTGCAGGTATTCTTTGATGGAAAGCCTGACGCGGATACCCGGGCCGAGCTGAAAAGCAGCGGCTTTCGCTGGGCTCCCAGCGTAGGCGCATGGCAGAGGCAGCTCACGGACAACGCCATCCGGGCGGCTGACCGACTGGAATGTATCAAGCCGCTGTCCGGCGAAAAGCCCTCCCAGCTTCAAAAGAAGCCCTCTATCTTACAGACCATGCGGGAACAGGGCGAAAAAGTCCAGACGGAGCCGGAAAAGAAAGCTCCGTCCGGCAGGGATGCCGAGCGGTAAACCTCGGGCCACATTGGCCCGAGGTTTTCTGTTCCCCGAGATTGTACGGGGGCCTCCCGGATAGCGGGAACCCCGACGGAAAGGAGGTTTTATGCAGGAAGAAGTAAACCAAAAAACGGTTGCCCTTTCGATCAGGACAACGAAGCTCACGGGAAAAGTGCTGGCTGCCGCTCTTGGGAAGGTAGCGCGGGCGCTGCAAAAGCACCACCGGAAGGCGCTGACCCCGCAGGGACGCCAGAGCGTAAAAAAGCTGATGAACCACTATGGCGGCAAAAGTGCCATGCCCTATGTAGGAGCTCCAAAGGATTTTGACCGGATTGCGAAGGAGTTCCATGTGGACTACGCTTTCCATAAAGTGAGCCCCGGTCATTACCTGCTGTTTTTCAAGGCTAATCAGGCGGACGCTATCACGGCGGCCTTCCAGAAGTACAGCGCAAAGGTGCTGAACAAAGAGCAGGACAAGGCTTCCATCCTCGGCCAGCTTCGGAAATTCACGGAGCAGATCAGGACACAGGCAAAGGAAAAGCAGCGGACCAGAGAGGCGGTGAAGGACGGACGTTGAGTGACAAGATCAGAAAATATGTGCTCCCAAACCTGCCGTACCTCTTTGTGTTCTGGTTCTTCTCCAAAATCGGGACGGCCTACCGGATCGCCCCCGGCACAGACTTCGGGACAAAGCTCATGGGGATGCTCGATACCTTCCCCAAAGCCTTTGAAACCTACTGGCCGGGGCTTGGCGGTATTGACCTGCTGGTGGGCCTTGCCGGTGCGGCTGGGGTGTATCTGCTGATACAGTCAAAGATCAGGCAGGCGAAAAAATTCCGGCGGGATGCAGAGTACGGCACCGCCCGCTTTGGAACAAAGGAGGATATAAAGCCGTTTGTTGACCCTAAATTTCAGAACAATGTCATTCTGACCGGGACGGAGTTCCTGACCATGAACACCCGTCCGAAGATACCCGCCAATGCCCGGAACCTGAACGCCTGTGTCATCGGCTCGTCCGGTTCGGGCAAGACAAGGTTCTGGCTGACCCCGCAGCTCCTTCAAGCCCATTCCTCGTATGTGGTGGTAGACCCGAAGGGCGGCACCCTCGACCAGTGCGGGCGGTTTCTGCAACGGGAGAAATACAGGGTGCGGGTGTTCAACAGTATCGACTTTTCAAAATCCATGCACTACAATCCGCTGGCCTATATTAAGACGGAAAGCGATGTTTTGAAATTTGTTACCGCCCTGATCGCCAACACCAAAGGCGACGGCAAGGAGGGCGACGAGTTCTGGACCAAAGCCGAAACCCTTTTGTACTGCGCCCTTGTGGCTTACATCGTGTTTGAGGGGCCGGAGGAAGAACGCAACATGAATACGCTGGTGGAAATGATAAACAGCATGGAAGTCCGGGAGGATGACGAAACCTTCAAAAACGCGGTGGACTATATGTTTGACGGGCTGGAACGCCGCAGCCCCCAGCACTTCGCCGTGAGGCAGTATAAGAAATACAAGCTCGCCAGCGGAAAAACCGCCAAGAGCATATTGATTTCCTGCGGTGCAAGGCTGGCTCCCTTTGACATTCCACAGCTCCGGGAGATCATGTCCTATGACGAGCTGGAGCTTGATAAGCTGGGGGACGAAAAATCGGCGCTGTTCTTTCTTATCAGCGACACGGACACCACCTACAACTTTTTGGTTGCCCTCGCTTTTTCGCAGATGTTCAACCTTCTGTGTGAACGGGCTGACAACACCTATGGCGGGCGTCTGCCCTACCATGTGCGGGTGCTGTGGGACGAGGCTGCCAACACCGGGCAGGTGCCGGGGCTGGAAAAGATTGTGGCCGTCATTCGCTCCCGGGAGATCAGCCTGACGCTCTTTTATCAGGCTATGAGCCAGTGCAAGGCATTGTACAAAGACCATTCCGAAACCATCATGGGAAACATGGACAGCATCGTGTTCCTCGGAGGCCGGGAGGCTTCCACCCTAAAGGATATTTCGGAAAACTGGCTGGGCAAGGCCACCATCTCCATGCAGACCGAGGGCCGAAGCCGTGGACAGTCTGAAAGTTACAGCCAGAATATGCAGCGGCTTGGCCGGGAGCTGATGACCACCAGCGAGATCACCACCATGCCCGGGGATAAATGTATCTTGCAGCTTAGGGGGCTCCCGCCCTTCCTGTCCCCGAAGTATGACTTGAAAAAGCACCCGAATTACAAGTACACAGCCGAATTTGATAAAAAGAAAAATGCCTTCCGCTTGGAAAGCCTGTTCCGCCACCGGCCATTGAGACTAAAGCCGGAGGACGAATACACGGTGTACGAAGTGGATGGCTCCGACACGGACGAAGAAGCTGACCTGTTGAATTTCGATGATCTGGACAGCGACGAGTTTGTGTAACTTCGGGCCATGATGACCCGAGGCGCCGCCGATGTGGGCGGCTTTTTTTTGTACCCAAAACCATCAAACAAACAAAATGGAGGAACGTATATGGAATTTTTCAATCAGGCAATCGACATTCTTAAAATTCTGGTCATGGCTCTTGGCGCTGGTCTGGCGGTATGGGGCGTCATCAACCTTCTGGAAGGTTACGGGTCGGACAACCCTGCGGCAAATGCTCATGTACGGTAAGGAAGCAAGCAACCGAAAACAAGAGATAGACCGCCAGCACTACACTATTCCGAACCAAAGACCAAAAGATAAGCATTGTGGGAAAATCTAAACTTTTGGATTTTCCTACAATGCCAACTACGGCGGAATCCCTCCCACTCCTTATATCTTTCTGTATACATTGAATTTGTATTTAGTAAAATGCAGACAACACCACGGATCGGCTTTTGGTTGGACAATTCCAACCAAACACCACAGCAGACAGCAGAAAACATTCTGAACGCTAGGAAGCCGGTATGATTGTTACATATAAGGGGAAGAAAAATTTCTTTTAGGTACTTGCTTTCCTAAAACTGATGTGATACAATGATTTAATCCAGAAAAGGAGTAAAAAATATGCGGCAAGGTATTCTTAAATAAAACTATAATCAAATAGTGGGAACAAAGGATTATGATAGCTCCTTTTGTAGGGGCTTAGTTTTTTGTACCCAATTTAAGAATACTTTTGCCTTATCAATTTTGACATATCCCCAAAAACAGCAATCACAAACAGGTGTATGCTGTATATGTGTATGTCCGCAACTTATAATCCCCAGTGGTAAAAGTATTTTACTGCTGGGGATTTTTATGCCCTTTGGGGCTGTAAAGGGAGGACAATCACATGAAAATAATCAATATTGGAATTCTTGCCCATGTAGACGCTGGAAAGACGACCTTGACGGAGAGCCTGCTATATGCCAGCGGAGCCATTTCAGAACCGGGGAGCGTCGAAAAAGGGACAACGAGGACGGACACCATGTTTTTGGAGCGGCAGCGTGGGATTACCATTCAAGCGGCAGTCACTTCCTTCCAGTGGCACAGATGTAAAGTTAACATTGTGGATACGCCCGGCCACATGGATTTTTTGGCGGAGGTGTACCGCTCTTTGGCTGTTTTAGATGGGGCCATCTTGGTGATCTCCGCTAAAGATGGCGTGCAGGCCCAGACCCGTATTCTGTTCCATGCCCTGCGGAAAATGAACATTCCCACCGTTATCTTTATCAACAAGATCGACCAGGCTGGCGTTGATTTGCAGAGCGTGGTTCAGTCTGTTCGGGATAAGCTCTCCGCCGATATTATCATCAAGCAGACGGTGTCGCTGTCCCCGGAAATAGTCCTGGAGGAAAATACCGACATAGAAGCATGGGATGCGGTCATCGAAAATAACGATGAATTATTGGAAAAGTATATCGCAGGAGAACCAATCAGCCGGGAAAAACTTGCGCGGGAGGAACAGCAGCGGGTTCAAGACGCCTCCCTGTTCCCAGTCTATCATGGCAGCGCCAAAAATGGCCTTGGCATTCAACCGTTGATGGATGCGGTGACAGGGCTGTTCCAACCGATTGGGGAACAGGGGGGCGCCGCCCTATGCGGCAGCGTTTTCAAGGTTGAGTACACCGATTGCGGCCAGCGGCGTGTCTATCTACGGTTATACAGCGGAACGCTGCGCCTGCGGGATACGGTGGCCCTGGCCGGGAGAGAAAAGCTGAAAATCACAGAGATGCGTATTCCATCCAAAGGGGAAATTGTTCGGACAGACACCGCTTATCAGGGTGAAATTGTTATCCTTCCCAGCGACAGCGTGAGGTTAAACGATGTATTAGGGGACCAAACCCGGCTCCCTCGTAAAAGGTGGCGCGAGGACCCCCTCCCCATGCTGCGGACGACGATTGCGCCGAAAACGGCAGCGCAAAGAGAACGGCTGCTGGACGCTCTTACGCAACTTGCGGATACTGACCCGCTTTTGCGTTGCGAAGTGGATTCCATCACCCATGAGATCATTCTTTCTTTTTTGGGCCGGGTGCAGTTGGAGGTTGTTTCCGCTTTGCTGTCGGAAAAATACAAGCTTGAAACAGTGGTAAAGGAACCCTCCGTCATTTATATGGAGCGGCCGCTCAAAGCAGCCAGCCACACCATCCATATCGAGGTGCCGCCCAACCCGTTTTGGGCATCCATAGGACTGTCTGTTACACCACTCTCGCTTGGCTCCGGTGTACAATACGAGAGCCGGGTTTCGCTGGGATACTTGAACCAGAGTTTTCAAAACGCTGTCAGGGATGGTATCCGTTACGGGCTGGAGCAGGGCTTGTTCGGCTGGAACGTAACGGACTGTAAGATTTGCTTTGAATACGGGCTTTATTACAGTCCGGTCAGCACGCCGGCGGACTTCCGCTCATTGGCCCCGATTGTATTGGAACAGGCATTGAAGGAATCGGGGACGCAGCTGCTGGAACCTTATCTCTCCTTCATCCTCTATGCGCCCCAGGAATACCTTTCCAGGGCTTATCATGATGCACCGAAATACTGTGCCACCATCGAAACGGCCCAGGTAAAAAAGGATGAAGTTGTCTTTACTGGCGAGATTCCCGCCCGCTGTATACAGGCATACCGTACTGATCTGGCCTTTTACACCAACGGGCGGAGCGTATGCCTTACAGAGCTGAAAGGATATCAGGCCGCTGTCGGTCAGCCGGTCATCCAGCCCCGCCGTCCAAACAGCCGCCTGGACAAGGTGCGCCATATGTTTCAGAAGGTAATGTAAAGATACATAATCGTCAAGACGGCAACAATCAGAAGTTATGGAGGGTAACAATGGAATATAGTAAGGAAGATTTAATGGAAGCAAAAAAGCAAATTTGGGGAGTGGGAGAGAACATGGGAACAGAGGAAAGTAAAAAAATCTGGGAGGAGAACGCACAATTTTGGGATAATGCAATGGGTGACGAATCTAATGAATTTCACAGAGAGGTAGTGCGTCCCAAAGTAACGGAACTTCTATCTCCTAATCCTGCGGATTACATTTTGGATATTGCGTGTGGCAATGGAAATTATTCTTCGTATCTTGCACAAAGAGGCGCTTCGGTTGTCGCTTTTGATTACAGCAAAAAAATGATAGAATTGGCTAAAAGACGGCAATCACAATATGCAAAACAAATTGAATTTTGTGTGGCGGATGCGACCGATAGAAAAAGTATATTAGAATTAAAAAGAAATCGAGCCTTTACGAAAGCAGTTTCTAATATGGCAATTATGGATATTACGGATATTGAACCACTTCTTATGGCTGTTTATGAACTGTTGCAGGAAAGCGGAATTTTTGTCTTTGCAACGCAACACCCTTGTTTTGTCACGTTGACTGAAAAATATATGACACCGCACAGTTACTATGATATAGCGATTGAAGGGCAACCGAAAGAGCAGATTTATTATCATCGTTCCATACAAGATATTTTTAACCTTTGTTTTAGAGCTGGATTTGTCATTGATGGATTTTATGAAGAATGTTTTAAAACCAACAAAGAAATTCCTATGGTAATGATAGTAAGGCTTAAGAAGGTAAAACGTGATAGCTTAAAATAAATTCAAGTTTGTCGGGTAAATAGCAAACCCAGCCGAGCCAGTCAACGGTCAAGATGAACGGCGCATATGCGCAGCCGTTGACAGCCCCGCCCGCCTTTGCTGGTAGGCAATCAAGGGGCGACAGCAAGAAGTGCCACCGCCCCGCACTATTATTCAGAAAGGGGAATTTCCATGACCGACCAGATAGCCTATCAAGAATATATCCAGCGCAGGTACAACGCCTTTTGCAAGACTGTTATCCGCTGTGCCGCCTTGGACAAGATTTTGAAGCTTAAACGGCAATGGGAACGGCAAGTTTCCCTTGACTATCTGATGAACGAGAAGTTTGTCCAGTTTGCCGCGTCGGAGCCGGACGAGGAATACCCATTTACCGTCTGCGGTCAGACCGTCCTGCTCTGCAACGCCGCCCTTGCCGACGCGATCTCTGTTTTGCCGGAGCAGACGCGGGAAGAAATCCTGCGCTATTACTTTCTGCGCCAGCCGCAGGGCGTGATCGGCGCGTGTATTGGCCGGTCACGCAGCACAGCGGGGCGGCATATCCAGCTTGCCTTGCAGCGGCTACGCGAAGAAATGGGGGTGAGCCGGTATGAGTAGACTTCTCCCCTATGAAACAATCCTCAAAGCCCGTGAGGGCGACCCAGAAGCCGTGAACGCTGTCCTGCTCCACTACGCCGGATATATCCGCTATTTCTCAAAAGTGAACGGGCAGGTCAACGCCGAGGTGGAGGACTATGTAAAGCAGCGGTTAATTGACTGTCAATTCAAGTTCCGGCTTGACGAACCACCGGACAAGTCATAAAAACTGAATACCAGCCGCCACCGACGCGGCCAGCGAAAGCAGTAAGTCTTGAAAAAGATTTACTGCTTTTTTTGTTGTCCGGCTCCGCTCCCGGCCATTTTGCCCCCTGCCGGTTGTAGTAGTAAGCGAGGAGGGAATTTTTCTGCCCTGGTGTTTGGCATTTGGAGCATTTACCCGTAGTAGAGGGCAAAGAGAAAGGATTTCTCCAACACCGGGTAGAAACCACTGCGTCCGGTGTCATTTTAGCGAAAGCGGGCAGGAATGCCCTTTACAGGATTAGTAGTAGCAGAAAAAGAGAAACAAACTTTTGTGGTTGCAGTTTTCCAAAAAAGTGGCGGACGGAAGTGAGAGAAAGTTTGCAGTCACGGAGAGCAAGATTCTACCGAGGTGCCAAAATTCGCTTTTCGCTCATTTTGCCCCTGCGGGAATCTTGTTGGGGAGTGCCTTCCCCAAACCCTGCTATCCCCTACGGGAAAACAAAAAACAGCATAAAGCAACAGCAACTTTTTGCTGATTTTTGTACTGACTTATGAGGGGATTTTTTCAAAACAGTTCCGTTTTACCCCCTGTTTTTCGCCTATTAGTGAGAGAACACCACGCACAGAAAGGAAGTCTGCCGACCATGAAAAGATACAACACACCGCACCGCAGCCGGGTAGTCAAGACACGCATGACCGAAGAAGAATATGCCGACTTCACGGAACGGCTAAAGAATTATGACATGAGCCAAGCCGAGTTTATCCGACAAGCCATTACAAGGGCGACCATTCGCCCTATTGTTACCGTTTCCCCGGTCAATGATGAACTGCTGTCCGCTATTGGAAAGTTGATAGCCGAATACGGAAAAATCGGCGGCAACCTTAATCAGATCGCCCGTGCCCTCAACGAATACGGAACGCCCTACAATACGCTGTCCGTTGAAGTGCGAGCCGCCATTTCCGACCTTGTCGCCTTGAAGTTTGAAGTCTTACGAAAGGTAGGTGACGCTGTTGGCAACATTCAAGCATATCAGCTCTAAAAATGCGGACTACGGTGCAGCCGAGCAGTATCTAACCTTTGAGCATGACGAGTTTACCATGAAGCCCACCCTTGATGAAAACGGGCGGCTGATACCGAGGGAGGACTACCGCATTTCTTCCCTTAACTGCGGGGGCGAGGATTTCGCCGTTGCCTGTATGCGAGCCAATCTCCGCTATGAGAAAAACCAAAAACGGGAAGATGTGAAAAGCCACCACTATATCATCAGCTTTGACCCACGGGACGGGACAGACAACGGCTTGACCGTAGACCGGGCGCAGGAGTTGGGCGAGCAGTTCTGCAAGGAGCATTTCCCCGGACACCAAGCCCTAATCTGCACCCACCCGGACGGGCATAACCACAGCGGCAATATCCATGTGCATATCGTCATCAACTCCCTGCGGATTTATGAAGTCCCGCTTCTGCCCTACATGGACAGACCAGCCGACACACGGGAGGGCTGCAAGCACCGCTGCACCAATGCCGCTATGGAATATTTCAAGAGCGAAGTCATGGAGATGTGCCATCGGGAGGGGCTTTACCAAATCGACCTCTTGAACGGCAGCAAGGAACGGATAACGGAACGGGAATACTGGGCGGCAAAGAAAGGACAGCTTGCCCTTGATAAAGAGAACGCTGTCAGAGAAGCCGCAGGACAGCCGACCAAGCCCACCAAGTTTGAAACGGACAAGGCGAAGCTGCGCCGGACGATACGGCAGGCACTTTCCCAAGCTGGCAGTTTTGACGAGTTTTCTTCTCTTTTGCTGCGGGAGGGCGTGACCGTCAAGGAGAGCCGGGGGCGGCTTTCCTACCTCACGCCGGACAGGACAAAGCCTATCACAGCCCGGAAGCTGGGGGACGATTTTGACAAGGCTGCTGTCCTTGCCCTGCTCACACAGAACGCCCACAGAGCCGCCGAACAGACCACAGCCATACCCGAATACCCCCACACACAAAAGGGACGCTTGCGGGAGGAAAAAACCACAAAAACCACCCCGGCAGACACCACCTTGCAGCGCATGGTTGACCGGGAAGCCAAGCGAGCCGAGGGCAAGGGCGTGGGCTATGACCGCTGGGCGGCAAAGCACAACCTAAAGCAAATGGCGGCTACCGTTACCGCCTACCAGCAGTACGGCTTTTCTTCCCCGGAGGAACTGGACGAAGCCTGTTCTGCCGCCTATGCCGCCATGCAGGAAAGCCTTACAGAGCTGAAGCAGGTGGAAAAGACGCTGAACGGGAAAAAGGAGCTGCAACGGCAGGTACTTGCCTATTCCAAGACCCGCTCTGTCCGGGACGGGCTGAAACAGCAGAAAAACGCCAAAGCAAAAGCAGCCTACCGACAGAAGCACGAAAGCGACTTTATCATAGCAGACGCAGCCGCCCGCTATTTCAAAGAAAACGGCATTTCCAAGCTGCCGGGCTATAAAGCCCTGCAAGCAGAGATTGAAGCCCTTATCAAAGAGAAAAACAGCGGCTACAACGATTACCGGGCAAAACGGGAGGAATACCGCCGCTTGCAGACTGTCAAGGGCAATATCGACCAGATTTTACGCCGGAGCGAGCCGCAACGCAGAAAGGAGCAGAGCCATGAACGGTAATATCCCCCGCATGGACTACCGCCAGTACCGGGCAGCCCGCCGCCTTGTGCATGAGTGCTGCAACTATGACAGCGGGAATTGTCTGCTATTGGAGGACGGCGAGCCTTGCGTGTGTGTGCAGAGTATCAGCTATTCGCTGCTCTGCCGCTGGTTTACTGCCGCTGTCCTGCCCCTTGATGAAGCACTGGAAGCCGCCCTCATGCGCCGGGAAAGCCGGAAACGCTGCGCTGTCTGCGGGGCGTTCTTTGTCCCCAAATCCAACCGGGGGAAATACTGCCCGGACTGCGCCGGACGCATGAAGCGGATAAACGCCGCCAAACGGAAGCGGAAACAAAGGGAGAAATGTCACGCTTTAGGGCATTTCAAACCCGCATAAATCAAGGCTTTTTTGGAGGGTGTCAAAGGGTGCGTGATACATTTATCCTTTTCCCCCGAAAACGCCCCCTAAAAGCGTAACAGAACCCATAGACAGACACCACAAGGAGGTGAACCCTATCGCTGATTATATGACCGCAGAAACGGAGCTGCCCGCTTACCTGCCTTACCCCCGTTTCCTGCTGAAAATGGACATATCCCACACCGCCAAGCTGCTGTATGCGCTGCTGTTAGACCGTTCCACCCTTTCGCAGAAGAACGGCTGGCAGGACAGCGAGGGACGGATATACATTGTCTACCCCATAGCAGAGATAGCGGAAATGCTGGATAAAGGCTGCACCACCATAAAGGGCGCACTGAACGAACTGGACGCTGCCGGGCTGCTGGAACGCAGACGGACGGGCTTTTCTGCCGCCAACCGTCTGTATGTGAAAGTGCCGCCTATTCCAGTGGTACAGTTTTCCGACCAACTGACGGACGGAAAACCGACCCTCATAAGGGCGGGAAACCGACCAACTGACAGCCGGAAAACTGACCTTATGACGGTCGGAAAACCGTCCCCTAACCAAACTAATATAAACAACCTAATAGAGAGCCAAACAAAAAGAGCGAGTGAGGGGCAGCCCCCTGCCGCTTATGGCAGATATAAAAATGTATTCCTTTCTGACGCAGAACTTTTGGAACTGGAACAGGACTTCCCCGGCAAGTGGGAGTATTACCTTGACCGGCTTTCCTGCCATATCGCTTCCACCGGGAAGCAGTACCACAGCCATGCAGCCACCATTTACAAGTGGGCGCAGGAGGACGCTGCCAAAGGCAAGGCTGCCCCGAAACAGGGCATACCCGATTATTCATGCAAGGAGGGCGAGAGCTTATGAAAAACGAGATTGAAGCTATGATTACGGACATTACAGCCACTACCGCCGAAGCGGAGGACTACACAGGCGAGGACGGGCTTTTATACTGCGGCAAGTGCCATACGCCAAAAGAAGCCTACTTTGCAGAGGGAAAGACCTGTTTCGGGCGTGACCGCCACCCAACAGACTGCGACTGCCAGCGGGCAGCCCGTGAAAAGCAGCAAGCCGCTGAAAGCCGACAGAAGCACCTTGAAACAGTGGAGGACTTGAAACGCCGGGGCTTTACCGACCCCGCTATGCGGAACTGGACATTTGAGCATGACAACGGCAGAAACCCACAGACCGAAACCGCCCGCTTTTATGTGGATAGCTGGGAAACCATGCAGGCTGAAAATATCGGCTACCTGTTTTGGGGCGGCGTGGGGACAGGAAAAAGCTACCTTGCCGCCTGTATCGCCAACGCCCTTATGGAAAAAGAGGTTGCCGTTCGCATGACAAACTTTGCAACCATACTCAATGACCTTGCCGCCAGCTTTGAGGGCAGGAACGAATATATTTCCCGCCTTTGCAGCTACCCCCTGCTGATACTTGATGATTTCGGTATGGAGCGAGGGACAGAATACGGGCTGGAACAGGTTTACAGCGTGATTGACAGCCGTTACCGAAGTGGCAAGCCGCTGATCGCCACGACCAACCTCACGCTGGAGGAATTGCAGCACCCGCAGGACACGCCCCACGCCCGTATCTATGACAGGCTGACTTCCATGTGCGCCCCCGTCCGCTTCACGGGCAGCAACTTCCGAAAGGAAACCGCACAGGAAAAGCTGGAACGCTTAAAGCAACTGATGAAGCAGCGAAAGGAGAGCCTATGACAGAAACGAAACAGACAAGCACCACCAAAACAGACCGCCGCCCGGACTGTGTGACGGAAATCCGCATGGGCAACTCCGTCCTTACCGTTTCCGGCTTCTTCAAGCAGGGCGCAACCGATACCGCAGCCGACAAGATGATGAAAGTGCTGGAAGCGGAAGCTGCTACACAAAAAACGGCAATTTGACCGACCATAAAGAAGCAGATTTGACACTTTTGCCGCTATACAGACAGCCGCCCCATGTGGTACAATCAAGGTACGGAATAGTGGGGCTGGCTGTCGGAAACGGAGGATTTTATGTTAAGACAGACCAACCAACAACCAATTACCGCCCTTTACCCAAGACTTTCCCATGAGGACGAGCTGCAAGGCGAGAGCAATTCCATTTCCAACCAGAAGCGTATTCTTGAAACCTATGCAAAGCAGAACGGCTTTTCCAATCTGCGCTGGTACACGGACGACGGTTATTCTGGTGCGAACTTTCAAAGACCCGGTTTTCAAGCCATGCTTGCGGACATTGAAGCCGGAAAAGTCGGGACAGTTATCGTAAAGGATATGTCGAGGTTAGGGCGAAACTACCTGCAAGTGGGAATGTACACGGAAATGATTTTTCCACAGAAAGGTGTCCGCTTCATCGCTATCAATGACGGAGTGGACAGCGCACAGGGCGACAATGACTTTGCCCCGCTGCGGAATATCTTTAACGAATGGCTGGTGAGAGATACGAGCAAGAAAATCAAAGCAGTGAAACGCTCAAAAGGCATGAGTGGCAAGCCCATCACAAGCAAACCTGTGTATGGCTACCTCATGGACGAGGACGAAAATTTCATCATTGACGAGGAAGCCGCACCCGTAGTCAAGCAGATATACAACCTCTGTCTTGCCGGGAATGGTCCGACCAAGATAGCCCGTATGCTCACAGAGCAGCAGATCCCCACGCCGGGGACGCTGGAATACCGCAGGACGGGCAGCACCCGCCGCTACCACCCCGGCTATGAGTGCAAGTGGGCGACCAATACCGTTGTGCATATCCTTGAAAACCGGGAATACACGGGCTGTCTGGTAAACTTCAAGACGGAAAAACTCTCTTACAAAGTCAAGCACAGCGTAGAAAACCCGGAGGAAAAGCAAGCGATATTCGAGAACCACCACGAGCCTATCATAGACACCCAGACATGGGAACGGGTGCAGGAACTTCGCAAGCAGCGCAAACGCCCCAACCGCTATGATGAAGTGGGCTTGTTCTCCGGCATACTGTTCTGTGCGGACTGCGGCAGCGTCATGTATCAGCAGCGATACCAGACGGACAAGCGCAAGCAGGACTGTTATATCTGCGGCAACTACAAGAAACGCACCCATGACTGTACGGCGCACTTTATCCGCACCGACCTTTTGACTGCTGGTGTACTCTCCAATCTGCGGAAAGTGACAAGCTATGCGGCAAAGCATGAAGCCCGGTTTATGAAGCTCTTGATTGAGCAGAACGAGGACGGGGGCAAGCGCAGGAACGCCGCCAAGAAAAAGGAACTGGAAGCCGCCGAGAAACGCATAGCCGAGTTATCCGCTATCTTCAAGCGGCTGTATGAGGACAGCGTGATCGGGCGCATATCAGACGAGCGTTTCACAGAGCTGTCGGCAGACTATGAAGCAGAGCAACGGGAACTGAAAGAAAAAGCCGCCGCTATCCAAGCGGAGCTTTCCAAAGCACAGGAAGCCACCGTGAACGCAGAAAAGTTTATGAATGTTGTCCGGCGGCATACCAGCTTTGAAGAACTTACCCCTACTCTGCTGCGGGAGTTTGTAGAGAAAATCGTTGTGCATGAGTGCAGCTATGACGAGAACAAGACCCGCAGACAGGACATTGAGATTTATTATTCTTTTGTTGGCAAGGTGGACTTGCCCGAATAACCGCCCGACCTATCCGACACAAGAGCTAAGTGCCGGATAGGAACGGCAAAATTTTTTACACTTCTATTACTTCTTTATCACACATAAGCAAAAAGCCAGGGCATTAAGCAGCTCATGGCGGGCGGCGGTGTCGTTCTGATCGGCCTTCAGCTTATCCCTCTGCTGTCCGGCCTGTTCAGCTAAATGTCACCCGTTGTCCCTTTTTCCAGAAAAGGAGCTGATGTATGGACTTTATCATCGACGCAATCGTTGAATGGCTGAAAGGTCTGCTCGTCGATGGTATCATGGGGAATCTGGACGGCCTTTTCGATAACGTCAATCAGAGCGTTGGCGAAATCGCCACACAGGTAGGCACGACCCCGGCGGACTGGAACGCCGGGGTCTTTTCCATGATACGACAGATCTCCGAAACTGCCATTCTGCCAATCGCCGGGGTCATCCTCACTTTTGTTATGACCTATGAACTGATACAGATGCTCATAGAACGCAACAACCTCCATGAAGTTGACACATGGATGTTTTTTAAGTGGGTGTTCAAAACCTTTGTGGCTGTGATGATCCTGACGAATACCTTCAATATCGTGCTGGCGGTCTTTGATGTGAGCCAGCATGTGATCCAGCAGTCAGCGGGCATTATCCAGAACGGGACAGAAATCACGCCGGATGTGCTGGACAGTCTGCGGACAGAGCTTGAGGCGATGGAGTTAGGCCCTCTGTTCGGACTCTGGCTCCAGTCCTTCCTGATTCAGCTTACCATGATTGCCTTAAACATCGTGATTTTCGTCATCGTATATGGCCGTATGATTGAAATTTATTTACTCACAAGTTTAGCACCTATCCCGTTTGCCACAGTCCCCAACAGGGAAACCGGACACGTGGGGCAGAACTATTTCCGCTCCCTCTTTGCGGTGGGCTTTCAAGGTCTGTTGATCTTAGTCTGTGTCGCCATCTATGCGGTGCTGATCCAGAGTATCGCCACCGACGGCGACCCCATCGGGGCGATCTGGGGCTGCGTGGGATATACGGTGCTGCTGTGTTTTACCTTATTCAAAACAGGCAGTCTTGCAAAATCCATCTTCGGCTGCCATTAAGAGACTTCGGGCCATGCTGACCCGAAGCGGAAAGGAGAAATCCATGCAGGAAAAAACTGCGGGCGGGACACCAGCCGCCCCTATGAAACTGGATGTAAGCGTGCGGGTCATCGAACCTGTGAAAAACCTCATGGGCTTTGCCAGCGTGAAATTCAATGACTGCTTTGTAGTGGAAAATCTGAAAATCGTACAGGGCAGCAAGGGCCTCTTTCTTGGGATGCCCAGCCAGCCGGACGGCAAAGGCGGCTATCGGGATATGGCCTACCCTGTCACAAAGGAGTTCCGGGAACAGCTCAATACTGCTGTTCTGCAAGCCTATGAGGCAAAGCTGGAACAGATGGCGGAGCGCGGCTCTGTGGGGCGTGCGTCCATCAGCGACCAGCTCAAAGCCGGAAAAGCGGCTGCCGAACAGGCAAAGGTAGAGCGGCCTCCGAAGGAAAAGCCCAGCCGCAGTGCAGAGCGTTGACCTCGGGCCATGCTGGCACGAAGCAGAAAGGAGGCGGGAACCATGCCACGCAAACGGATGGGCTATGACGCGGCCTGCTATTACGACGGAAGACTGCTGGGCCGCTGTACCAAAGCGGACAGCGACGCCTATACCCTGTTGATGAACGCCTGCGGCGGGGAGGCCGCCCGTGTCCTTCGGGAATATGCCTATTTTTCCCCGGAACTGAAAGCCATCTTGGAAAAGGCAGCGCTCATGCAGGCGGATCGGAGCCGGACGGGCGGAATGTTCCATGCGCCGAAAAGCTCCCCGTGGGGCGAGGTGCAGAGCTGTGAAACCCTCTGTCCGGGGGTGTTTTTGGTATCTACCGCCAGCCACGGCGGAACGATGGTGGCAAACGAGGTAGCCGCCGTTCTCTCCCCGGCGGCCAAAAAATGCGGCTTCAAGGACAAGGGCTATATCTGCTATGAGGAGGACGCACAGGAAAGCGTAGTGCTCCGGGAGCTGCTGGACAAAAAGCTCTGGAAGATCCCCGACCGTATCAAGGACAAAGAGCGGTTTGAAGAAAACCTCAATCAGTCCATCCGGCAATACAATCCCGAATACTGGCGGGCAAGGCAGAGCGGACGGGAGGCCGCCGAAGCCGCCCGCAGCACAGCCCCGGCCAAAGAGGCCGTAAGGTAGCTTCGGGCCATGCTGGCCCGAAGCGGCAAAGGAGGTGTAACGAAATGGCCTATGTGCCAGTACCCAAAGACCTTTCCAAAATCAAGACAAAGCTGGCCTTCAACCTAACGAAGCGCCAGCTTGTTTGTTTTTCCAGCGCGGCGGCGGTGGGCCTCCCGGCTTACCTGTTTTCCCGTGGCAGTATCGGGAACAGTGCCGCCATGTTCCTGATGATCGGCCTCATGCTCCCGTTCTTCTTTCTGGCTATGTATGAACGAGACGGTCTGCCGCTGGAAAAGGTGCTGAAAAACATCATCCGCACCCGGTTCCTCTATCCCCGTGTGCGGCCTTACAAAACCGAAAACTTCTATGCGCTGCTTAGCGCCAGAAAGGAGGCGCAGCCGATTGCGAAACAGCAGAAGGGCCGGAAAGCCCGCAGGCAGAAAGCCTGAAAAGCAGGGCCTTACCGGCCTGTTCACGAAAGGAAAGAACATTCCCACCACCGCCCAGCAGACCCTCCCTTACCGGGAAATGTACCGGGACGGGGTGTGCCGGGTAGCGGACCGCTATTACACCAAAACCATTGAATACGAGGACATCAACTACCAGCTCGCACAGTCCGAAGATCAGGCAGCCATCTTTGACGGGTGGAGCGCCTGCCTCAACTACTTTGACAGCAGCCTTCCGTTCCAGCTTTCCTTCCTCAACCACCGGAGCCGCCCGGGCAGCCGGTACAGCGTGAACATCCCCATGCAGGACGATGATTACAACAGCGTCCGGTGTGAGTATGTGGAAATGCTGGAAAACCAGATCGCCAAAAGCAACAACGGCATTGTCCGCACAAAGCTCCTGACCTTCGGCGTGAATGTGGACGACCTTTCCACCGCCAGGGCAAGGCTGGAACGTGTAGAGGCGGACATTTGCGGGAACTTCAAAAAGCTGGGCGTCAAGTGCCGTTCCCTTTCGGGGCTGGAACGGCTGGAGCTTCTTCACGGGCAACTCCACCCCGGCAGCGGCTCCCCCTTCCGGTTTTCATGGGATATGATCCCCAAAACCGGGCTTTCCACCAAAGACTTTATCGCCCCGGACAGTTTCGATTTTCGTTTCAGCCGTCTGTTCCGGGTGGGGACGACTTGGGGCGCTGCCTCCTACTTGCAGATTTTGGCCTCAGAGCTCTCGGACAAGCTGCTGGCGGAGCTTTTGGAAATGGATGCGGAAATGACCATCACTCTCCATATCCAAACCGTCGATCAGGCCGCCGCCGTAAAATCTATCAAGGCCAAAGTCTCCGACATTGACAAGATGAAGGTGGAGGAACAAAAGAAGGCAGCTCGGTCAGGGTACGACATGGACATACTTCCGCCCGACCTTGTAACGTACAGCAACGACGCAAAGACCCTTCTGGAAGATTTACAGAGCCGGAATGAAAGAATGTTCCTGCTGACCTTCCTTGTGGTAAACATGGCCCCGACCCGCCGGGAGCTGGACAATGACCTGTTCACGGTGTCGGGTATCGTCCAGAAATACAACTGCACCTTGAAGCGGCTGGACTTCCAGCAGGAGGACGGTTTTCTTTCCAGCCTTCCGCTGGGTCATAACGGCATTGAGATCAAGCGCGGCATGACGACCAGCTCCACGGCCATTTTCGTTCCCTTTATGACGCAGGAGCTCCGCATGGATGGCGAAGCCGTCTATTACGGGCTCAACGCACTTTCCCATAACGTCATCATGGCAAACCGGAAAAAGCTCAAAAACCCCAACGGCCTGTTCCTCGGCGTGCCGGGCTCCGGCAAATCCTTTGCCGCAAAGCGGGAGCTTGTGAACGTGTTCCTTGCCACCCGTGACCGGATCATTGTGGTTGACCCGATGGGCGAATATTCGCCCCTTATCAAGCGGCTGGGCGGTCAGGTCATCGAGATCGCCCCGGACAGCCCCCACCACATCAATCCGATGGACATTGATTTGAGCTTCGACGAGGAAAACCCGATGGCGCTGAAAGCCGACTTTATCCTGTCACTGATGGAGCTGATCGTCGGCGGCAAGGACGGCTTGCAGCCGGTGGAGCGTACCGTCATTGACCGCTGTGTGCGCCAGATGTACCGGGAACACTTGCAGGACCCGGAAACAAGCAAAATGCCGACCCTCCAAACCCTGTATGACCTGCTCTGTTCCCAGCCGGAGGGCGAGGCGGTGCGGCTGGCAACGGCCCTTGAAATTTATGTGTCGGGTTCCCTTAACGTGTTCAACCATGAAACCAATGTGGACCTGAACCGCCGTCTGGTATGCCTTGACTTGAAAAAGCTGGGGGCCGGGCTTCGGACGATTGCCATGCTCATTATGCAGGACTTGGTAAACTCGCAGGTGTCTATGAATTTCCTGCGTGGTATCGCTACATGGTGCTACTTCGACGAGTTCCATGTGCTGCTCCGTGACCGGCTGACGGCAAGCTACTGTGTGGCGATCTGGAAAATGCTGCGAAAAAAAGGGTGCGTTCCCAGTGCTTTAACGCAGAACGTAAAGGATTTTCTGGCAAGCCCGGAGATTGAGAACATCTTTGAAAACTCGGACTTCCTTGTGCTGCTCTCGCAGGCACAGGGGGACCGGCAGATTTTAGCCAAACAGCTTGGGATCAGCCCCCACCAGCTTTCCTATGTGACCCATACCAATTCCGGCGAAGGGCTGCTGTTCTTCGGGAACACCACCATCCCGTTTGTTGACCGCTTCCCGCAGAACACAGAGCTGTACGCCATTATGACCACCCGCCCGGAGGACAAAAAACAGGAAATGAACCGGGCATAACACACTTCGGGCCATGATGGCCCGAGGTTTGGAAAGGAGGGATACATCATCGGAAAGAAACCGGACAAACGGAATTTTCAAAGGTCGGGGCCGACGGAGGATACCGGGGGCAATCGCCCCGGACCGGCTGAACGGGAAAGACCTTCCCCCGCACCATCCCGACGTCTGCGGTTTGAGGACGAGGATACCGGGCAGGACAGTCCTTCGGGCCACGATGGCCCGAAGTCCAAAAGCGGCAAGTTTCAAGAGGACAGCCGGAAAGCCCGCCCTTCTGACCGCATGAGGCAGGAGGATGACAAGGGCGGTCCGCAGGATACCGGAAAGGCGCAGGAGCCGGAAGGCCCCGCCGAGAAGGCCGGGAGCAAAAAGGACAAGTACCAGAAGGCGCAGGCCAAAGCGGAGCGCGCCGGGGAAAAGCTGGGAAAGGCCCGGGAGAAGCTGGATAAGGTCGAGGCGAAACGGGCGGCGCAGAAGCCACCGGGGCTTGCAAAGAAAGCTGTCCGGGGAGCCCGCACCGAGGCATGGTTTTATCTCCACAACAAAATCAACGAAGTCGAACATGAAAATGTGGGCGTGGAAGGAGCGCATAAATCCGAGCTGACCGCCGAGGCCGGGACCCGGAAACTGGCCCGGTATGCCAAACGGCGCTGGCAGGAACACCCGGCCCGGAAGGTGGCAAAGTGGGAACGGAAGGACATAAAAGCCCGGGCTAATATGGATTTTCAGAAGATGGCTTCCGATCACCCGGAGCTTGCCAGCAATCCGCTTTCCCGTGTGCAGCAGAAATGGAAACTGAAACGCCGGTATTCCAAAGAAGCAAAGGCGGCTGCAAAACAGGGCGCAAAGGCCGCAAGGAAAACCGCTGCCGCTTCGGGAACTGCGACCCGTCGGGCGGCGCAGTTTGTGACCCGTCATCCAGTGGCGGTGCTGGTCCTGCTCCTGCTGTTGCTGCTCTGTTTTCTTGTGTCGGCGGTAAGTTCCATTTTCCCCACGCTTGGCAGCGGCCTTGCCAATGCGTTATCCGGCACTTCCTACGCCTCGGAGGATACGGACCTGCTGGGCGTGGACGAGGACTACACGGCGCTGGAAAACGAGCTGGCGCAGACGGTAGCGAACATCGAAAGCACCCATCCCGGCTATGACGAGTACCGCTATTCCGTGGACGAGATCGGCCATAACCCCTATGAGCTGGCGTCCTATTTCTCTGCAAAGTACCATGTCTATTTCCGAGAACAAGTGCAGGACGAGCTGCGGGAGATTTTCGAGGCACAGTATGAACTGACCTTGACGGAGGAAGTCGAGATACGCTACCGCACCGAAACCAGCACCGACCCGGAGACCGGGGAAACCACCACCGAGGAAGTTCCCTATGAGTATTACATTCTCAATGTGACCCTCACAAACAAGACGCTGCCTGCCGTGATCCTACCGAGGCTTAACGAACAGCAGCGGGAAATCTACATCGTTATGCAGCAGCTCAAAGGCAACAAACCCTATCTGTGGGAAGGGATTTACAACGGCGGCGAAGATACTGGCCCCAGCTATGAGATACCCGGCGAGGCGCTGGATGACCCGGCTTTTGCGGCGCTCATGGAAGAAGCCACAAAGTACATCGGCTGGCCCTATGTGTGGGGCGGCTCCCGCCCGTCCACCTCCTTTGACTGTTCGGGCTTTGTCTGCTGGGTGTACACGGCCAGCGGCGTCCACAACCTGCCCCGTACCACGGCGCAGGGCATTTACAACCAGTGTGCTATCATTTCCCCCTCCGAGGCAAAGCCCGGCGATATTATCTTTTTCACGGGAACCTATGACAGCCCCGGCCCTGTGTCCCATGTGGGGATTTATGTGGGCGACGGGATGATGCTTCATTGTGGTTCGCCCATCCAATACGCAAACATCAATTCAAGCTACTGGCAGACACATTTCTATGCCTTCGGGCGTTTGTGAGCCAGAGGAAAGGAGTCCTTGCATGAACAAGATCGACAAGCTCGATAAGGAACTGGAAAAAGCCCGGGAGAAGGCTGCCGAGTGGCAGGCCAAAATCCGGGAGCTGGAAAAGCAGAAACAGGAGGAAGAAAACAGCCAGATCGTGCAGGCGGTGCGCTCCCTCAAATTGACGCCCGCCCAGCTTATGGCTTTTCTGAATGACCCCAAAAACAGCCTTACCGCTTCGGGTCATACTGACCCGAAGCCGGAGGCACCCGAAAAGGAGGACACAGCCCATGAAGAAAATTAAATACCGCAGGCTGGCGGCGATGGCTGCCAGCCTTTTGTGTTGCCTGATCTTTACAGTCCCGGCTTATGCACAGAGCAGCGAGCCGCAGCCGGAGACAGCTCCCTCCCCGGCAGAAACCGAAGCAGAGCCGGAAACCCAGAACCCCTTTACCCCGGACGGGACGGGAACCGTGGTGGACAACGCCACCGACGAGGATGGAAAGGAGTTCTACACCATCACCACCGCAGACGAGAGCGTGTTTTATCTGGTGATCGACAAACAGAAAACCAGCGAGAACGTCTATTTCCTCAATACCGTTACCACAGACGACCTTCTGCCTCTTGCCGAACAGGGTAAGGAACCGCCCAAAGAAGTGACCCCGGAGCCAGAGCCAAAGCCCACTGAACCGGTGGAGGAAGTACCGGAACCCGAGCCGGAGAAAAAGGACAGCCCCCTTCTCTCTCTGCTCCTGATTGGTGCGGTGGTGCTGGCCGGCGGTGGGATTGGTTACTATTTCAAGATTTACAAGCCGAAGCATGAGGCCCCGGATTTGGAAGATGATTACTGCGAATATGAGGACGGGGAGCTGGAGGAGATCGCAGAGGAACCCGAGGACGAAGATACCCCGCCGTGGGAGGAAGATACGGAGGAATGAGAATGAATTTTACAAGCAGCCCTTTTGAACGAATGATGAAGGAAGTACCGCACCCCGGCTGGGACAATGACAACCCTTGTAAGGGATGCCGTTACTACAAGGAGTGCAAAGGAAAGAAAAAACAGTGCCGGAAGAAGTTCCGGGCGCTGATCGTGGAGCCCCGCCCTTCGGGCCATCGTGGCCCGAAGTCTTAAATGGACGCCCGGGAGCTGACCCGTGACGAGAAGAAGAAAATCCGTTCTCTGGTCACGGGGATGTGTGCCAACTATGACAGGGAAAGCGGCCTGTGCCTTCCTCTGGACTGTGCCTGTTATATGCTGCACAAGTGCTGGACAGGGGCGTACTGCCGTTACTTCCGTGAGGCTGTCCTGCCCCTTGACCCGGAGCTTCAAGCGGCGCTGACAACGGAAGGCATCTCCCCGGAACTGCGGGCCTGTGCGGTCTGCGGAAAGGCGTTTTTGCCCGAGGGGCGTCAAGCCTACTGCTCCGACGTCTGCAAGGCCGAAGGAAACCGTCGGAAAAGCCGGGAACGCATGAGGAAAATGCGGGAGAAAAGGCCGGGCGGCTGTTACGATTTGCCGCCTCCAAAGGCTTGACATTCCGGGCTTTTTTGAGGGTGTTTCCGGGGTGGGAATATCTTATTACATTCCTCCCCGGTCTGCCCTCTTATTTCGTAACATCCAGCACTTCGGGTCATGTTGACCCGAGGCACAGAAAGGAGGGATCTCTTGGAGGCAGTACAAGGATATGTGATTCTGAAAGCTGCCACCTTTGAAACCGGACACGGCTTTGCACTGGGGCATAATCCGGGAGCGCCGAGCCCCTTTGTGACCTGGCAGTTTACCGAGGGGGAAAACGGCCATCGGGATTACTACTGGGGCCGCTATGGAACCAGTCAGGCGTGGGCGCAGAGGGACTTTGACCGCCGGGTGGACGACTATCAGCAGCTTTACCATGCGGTGGTCAAGCATACTGAGCTGGGACCGGAGGGCGTTTACCGCTATTATTCCACCCAGCGACCCGTGGACATAGGCACCTACCCGAAGCCGCCGGATAACCAGCCTCTTTCCATCGTCAACTACGATGATGACAGGCGGCGTCCTGTGGCAGACGGCAGGCTGATGGCATGGGGCGAACTGACCTACGCAAAGCCGCTGACCGAAAAGCAGATGGAGGATTATGAACTGAAACCAGCACCGGGCAATCCTGACCGGGTGCGCCCATCCATTACCGCCCGGCTCAAAGAAGGAACCAGAGGGCAGGCCCCCCCGAAGGAGCCCGGCCAGAAGCGGAGCCATAAAAACCATGAGGAACGATAAAGGAGGATCGCCATGCACGAAAAAGACAACTATCTGAAAACCGCCGAGCTCTCCACGGAGCAGAACTGCAACATGATCGACGGCGTACCCAACAATACGCCCATCCCACCCACGCCCCCGGAGCTGGACGCAAAGCCGCTGGACAAGGTAAAAGAGCCCAAAGAGCGCCGGAAAGGCCGGGAGCTGGAACGCTGATGGAGAACCGCAAGCGGAATGTCCATCTGCATGTCATGGTAACGCCGGACGAGCTGGCAGCCATCCATGAACGGATGGCTGAGGCGGGCATTTCCAACGCCGGCGCTTATGTACGGAAAATGGCTCTGAATGGGTATATCCTGCACATCGACCTTGCGCCCGTAAAAGAGCTGATCTCTCTGCAACGGCGCTGTTCTAACAATCTCAATCAGGTTGCCATACACGCACATACCTATGGCGTGTACCCGGAGGAAATCGACGGATTGAAGCGGGACTATGAAAAGCTGTGGGGCGAGGTGTCAAAGGTGCTGCGGGAGCTCTCCGAGCTGGTGGCAAAGTAAGACGAGGGCGGCAGGTTTTGCCTGTCGCCCTTCCTTTTTCATTTTGATGATAACTTTTGCCTACTATGACATTGATAACTTTTCTATATAGTCGTATAATTAAATTGATTGTAGATTCTGACAATATTTTTAAAGGGGGTAACTCGATGGCTTCCAGCAGTATTTTTATATATGAATTGCGTTCACCGGCAGAAATCAATGTAGAATCAATATATTCACGCTTGAAAGGTTATCCAGAAGATAAAAATACCTATTTTAATTTGGAAATGATTAGTGCCAATGAACTACTGGGCGAATATGTCATTGTCCAAAATGCTCAAGAATCTTATTATAACCCTGAGCAGAGAGTTTTTGAATATCGTATTGTTCCTAAAGCAAATGTTATTTCTTTCAGCATTACGGATGATTTTTTAGAAATTTGGGGAAACAAAACTTCGGCAAACAAATTAGTATTTGAGCTATCAAATTTGTTAGCACCTATTTCCATTAATAGTGTCGAAGTTACGATTGACACTCTATTAGAAAAATTGAAAGGTTATAAATTAAAAGTCTCTAAAGTCTGCTTTCAAGATTTTCTCTTTACGGAAGATATTGTTGGCAACTTTACTGTGGATCTTTCATCGTATGGAGATGCTTTTTCTATCCTACAGAAATATAATGATAAAATTTCAAGCATGACTATTATTCTTTACTGTGATAATAGTTCAATTAAACTCCGGATTACAGCAAAGGGGCGAGTTACCGTTTATAAGTCTCGTTCTTCGATGGACGATGAAGAAATATTGTTTCTCCATCAAATCTTGCTAAATGGAGGTGAACATTAATGGGCGAACTTAGTCAAAGAATTGGAAAAAAATTAGAGCACTATGGAAATTCTATTTTTGAGCATTTGGAATGGAAGATTTTAGCTCAAGATGTTCAAATTGATTGTATAAGAGCTGCACATAAAAATGCAAAATCTTCTGACAAAAAAACGCATGGTGTAGATATATTAGCAGGATATTATAATCCTTTCACTAAACGCCAAGAGGCTTTTATTATAGAATGCAAACATCGCGAATGGTCTAACTTTATTCCAAGTAATTTGTCATTATGGGTTGAGGAATTGTGTAATACTATTGAGTGTGCTTCAACATCTCCTGCCTTAACTACATATTTAGAAGAATATACTTTAATCGGTGGGATTTTATTATATAATTCGAGTGATAACATATACGAGATGAAACGTGCGTTAAAAAGCATTTCCCAAATTAAGGTTCCAAGACGTCGCCATCCTCTAATGATTTATCTTGCAGATAATAGTAGGCTTGAAAAATGGTGTTCTTTTAATGCTGAAATTGCGAAAATTAAGCAAAACAGTATTGAAAATAGCTTTGGCATTATATATCCATCCATTGGTGGTTCTACCTGGGATCGTTCACCTGTAGTCACGCCAACATATTTATTTTCCGACTACATCTTGGCATCCTATATTAAAAGTGTAACTAACCAAGGCATTACAACAAAGGTTGATATAAAGGCCCTGTTTTGTTTTGAGCATGTTACAGATGATTCTTTAAAGTATTTGCAGGATATGATTAATGAATTACAATTAGAATCGAGAAGTGATCGTTATCAAGAAGTTCATTTCTATTTTTATCCTGAAACAGAAAAAGACATAGATCACATTAAAGAATCTTTTTCAAAAATGTTCGCAGAGAAAGATACTTTTAAATATTATCTGATGGATAATCGTCGTTTATCAAGAATCTATTATGAGTCATAAGGGAGGCGAGAATAATGGCAGTTCAATCCTTTGTTAAGGGGGATGACCTTAAAAAATTAATAGACGATAAACTAATTAACGCTCAAAGTGTCAAATATGTTTTACGGCAAAAAGGTATCCTTCCCGTATGTACTAATTCAGAGGCTCTTTCTGACTTGATACACCATCATTTTTTTGGCTCTGCAACTATGACTCAGATGCAAGAGGTTATGAATTTTGAGCAAAACAACTTGAAGTCTACTGTTGTCATAATCTCTCCTAAAAGCGAACAGTCCAAAGAAGATTTTCTGACGAGTATAGCAGATGAATTTGTCAATAAAGGCCGTAGTTCGAATACTAAGTATACATTAAAAAACATTGCAAGAAATCAAACCAGCGTAACATTGCAGTACATATATAAAAAACCCCAAAGAGGCCGTATTAAAATTGCTGAAACGCGAACAGTGACTTTAGATGTTACCATTTCCCCGTTAGAAGATGATTCGCAGAAGTATAAAGTTAGCATACGGCACGAAGGAATGTCCGAATCAAAACAGTTTGTCACACTTCTGGATGAAATGATTCAAGAAGATAGTGAGCAGGCTGTATTTGGTCTTAAAAGAATAACTTTAGCAAGTCTTTTAAAGGCACACAAGGTAGATTTCTTTGATGATTTTGGCGCGTACACTCACAAAGAATGGAAACTAACAGACATTATTAATGTTACTGTAAACAAAGATGAAAAAAGCATTGATGATGAAAATGACGAGACTACATCAGGCGAAATTGATGCTTCTGAACCCACCGGACGCCTTTCGGGAATTAGTAGTGCGATTTTAAAAGGTGACGGGTTAAGAAATAATGATTTTGTAAAGGAATGTATGTCTCAAGGTTTTATTTTTTCAAGTATGAGTTACAAGTTATCGCACAAGACACTCCCGATAACAATAGTAATCGATGTGAATTTTAAGCAAACCGACTTGAAAATCAATATTGTAAAAACATACCAGCTTGAAGATGACGGTATAGAACGTTTGGCCCCTTTACCTGCAAGTGACCAGAGTTTGTATATCGATTATTTTCAAAATGTTGCTTATGCAGTTTACTCAAATCTCATTGAGAAACAAAAAACTGAACTGGTTAAGCAAACTATCAAACCAGAAAAATAGAATATGTTTAAAAACGGATGGTTTCATTAGACCATCCGTTTTTATTTGAAAATAGATTTAGGACAGGATTCACTAATCTTTCGCAACATTTATGTCCCCGGACAGGCATGGTAAAATGAAGATAGAAAAGATAAAGGAGGTTTTGATGATGAAGATACTGCTGAAAATATTGGTTGCGCCCTTCGCTCTGGCGCTGTCCCTTCTGACGGCTCTGCTGGTATTTCTGCTTGATATTTGCGCCTTCCTGCTGACGATTGCCTCCGTGATCCTGGCAGTGCTCGGTATCGTCCTCTTTTTCACGCCGACCCCCATCGGCGGGATTGTATTTCTGTTCCTCGCCTTCCTGCTTTCGCCGTATGGACTGCAAGCAGTGGCGGGCTCCCTTCTTTGGGCACTGGACGGAGGCAAATCCGCTCTGTACCGGTTTCTGGAAAGTTAAGCAGCCTCGGGCCATACTGGCCCGAAGTCGGGGCGGTCTGAATGGGCCGCCTCTTTCTTATGGAAAGGAGGGATGATTTTTGGCTACTACAACTTTGTTGCAGCGCCATGCGGGCGAAGGCGAAACGATTGCTGAGGCTATCCGGGATTGTCTGGACTATGGCAAGAACCCGGAAAAAACAGAAAGCGGAAAGTACATCTCCGCTTATGAATGTGATCCGGCCACCGTGGCGGACGAGTTCCTTTTGGCAAAGGCCAGCTATGCCGCCATGACGGGGCGGGAACAGAAAAAAGAAAATGATGTGCTGTGCTATCAGATACGGCAATCCTTCTATCCGGGCGAGGTTCCCCCGAAGGAGGCAAACCGTATCGGCTATGAACTGGCTATGCGCTGGACGAAGGGGCGGCACGCTTTTATCGTTACCACGCACACCGATAAGCAGCACATCCATTGTCACATTTATTACAACTCCACCACCCTTGACTGCACCCGGAAATTCCGAAACTTTTGGGGCTCCAGCTTCGCCCTTCGGCGGCTCTCTGACAGGCTGTGCCTTGAAAACGGGCTGTCCATTGTAGAGAACCCGAAGCCCCGGAGCAAGGGCAAGTATCGGAATTATGGAGAATGGCAGAAAGAACGAAAAGGGCCGCTTTCCTATCAGGACAGACTGCGCCTTGCCATTGATACTGCGCTGGCGGAACGCCCCGCTGATCTGGACGAATTTCTCAATCTGATGAAGCGGGCCGGATATGAGGTCAAGAAGGTTCGGGGCGGCGGTATCAGCTTCCGGCTGACCGGGCAGGGACAGGAACGCTTCACCCGTCTGCGCGCCTCCACGCTGGGGGACGGCTACGACTTGCAAGATGTTCTGGCCGCCATTGAGGGCAAAGAAAAACGCCCCGGGCACTTGGAGCGGAAAATCAGTCTGGCGGTGGATATTCAAGCGAAGCTGGCTGCCGGTAAGGGGCCGGGATATGAACGCTGGGCGAAGGTATTTAACATTAAGCAGATGGCTGCTGCCCTTGCCTATATACAGGACAATGGCCTGACCGATTATGAGCAGTTGGCACAGAAAGCCACCGAGGCAGCAGACCGTTTTCATGCCATTTCCGAGCAGATCAAGCAGACGGAACAGGCCATGAAAACCAATGCCGGGCTAAAGGCCGCAACGGTTCAGTATGCCAAAACCCGTCCGGTCTTTGAGCAGTATAAGGCGACGAAGTACAGCCGGAAATTCCTTGCGGAGCATGAGGCCGACCTTGAACTGTACCGGGCTGCACAAGCGGAAATGCGCTCTCTGCTGGGCGGGGCGAAGCTCCCTAAAATGGATGTGCTGAAGGAAGAAGGCCGTAAGCTCACAGCAAAGAAAAAACAGCTCTATGGAGAATATCAAAAGGCACGACGGGATATGCAGGAGATCGTCACAATCAAGGCGAACATTGACACTCTGATGGGCTACACCGATCCGGGAAGAAATCAGGAAAAGGAGCGTTAAGGTTATGAAAATAAGGAGCAAAGCGACGCTGACACTTCGGGCCATGTTGGCCCGAAGATACGGGTTTGGGGCGAGCCCCAACAAGCCGCCTTTGTGCCACTTGTGGCCACAGAGGCATTGCTTGCCACTTAGCGACAACCAATAATTGGGGCTTCTAAGGTATATCTGAAAATCCCCAGCACTGTCTTATTTATATAAAAGCAATACTACTTGAAGGAACATCGTCCGATCTTTGTAGCAGCCTGATTTTGGGCGAAAAGCTGTACCCGCACCTGTTGGAGATTGACCGGGCGGCGCGGGAGCGGATGGATGCCATGCTGCCCCGGATGATGGAGGCGGCGGGCGTCACCGAGGAACTGAAAGCCCGTGACCCCATGCGCTGGGTGGGGCTGATGAACACGCTGAAAGCGCAGGCGGAGGAAATCGTTTTTCAGGAATTGATCTACGGATAAGTATAGTATAAAAGAGGCCGGAATTTGCCGCCACAGGGCGATAAATCCCGGCCTTTATATCATGCTATGTAATTAAAGCTGCCATCCAGCGGATGCGAGTTTGAGGTTTAGGAAATTTCTATAAATTCCCTCTTGTGAAATCAAAGACTGGTGAGTTCCCTGTTGAGCAATTCTACCCTGATCTATTACAATGATTTGATCTGCGTTTTCCACTGTACTCAAACGATGGGCAATCGAAATTAAGGTTTTATTTTTCGTCAGTTCTGAAATCGCAGATAAAAGTGCCTGCTCATTTTCCGGATCAACGCTGGAAGTGGCCTCATCCAAAATAATAATAGGTGCATCTTTAAGAATCGCTCTGGCAATAGAAATTCGTTGCTTCTCTCCGCCGGAAAGTGTAGAGCCTCCCTCGCCGATGATTGTATTGTACCCATCTGGCAACGCTGAAATAAAATCATGGCAGCAAGCACGTTTTGCGGCAGCTTCTACTTCCTCGTGGGTAGCATCAGGCTTTCCAAATTTGATGTTGTTTTCAATAGAATCGTGGAAAAGATATACATTCTGAAAGACCATGCTGATATGCTCCAAAATACTATCCGCAGTATAGTTTTTTACATCCTTTCCGCCAATTCGTACAGCGCCATCCTGCACATCCCAAAACCGGGCAATTAAATTACACAAAGTTGTTTTTCCACTTCCAGATGGGCCAACAATAGCACAGGTAGTATGTTCTGGAATGTTCAGAGAGATGTCATGGATGACCTGCCGCTTGTCATAGCCAAATGATACATGATCCAGTGTTATATCGTAGTGGGAAGTTTCTAATTTGTCTGTGCTGGTGTCCATTTGAGGTATATTGGTGACTTCTTCTAACCGATCCAGTTCTGTATTGATTTTCTTGCTCAAAAAGGCGCTGTTTCCCATTGTTTCTAAGTCAGAGTACACAGTAAATGCGCAAAACAGGAAAGTCAAGCAGTAGGGCAAACTTATTTTTCCAGCCATAAAAAGCAAACCCGCCGCAGCAATCAGTACACAGCTCATGAGCTTATAGACCAGAATATAAAAACGGAGAACCCCGGCCGTAGCCTTTTCCTGCCCATAATCTGCATCCCACTTTTTTTGAAATGCGCTGCGTACTTCTCGTTGTCCTTCCTCACCTTTGGAGAAAGACCGTAGAACAGAAATCCCTCGGATATATTCCATTGTTTTGCTCACCAGGTTTTCCTGTGCTTCTTGATAAATAGGAGCATATTGCGCGGCTCTACTGCGGACCCAACGAAGAACAAGTAAACCTAATAATAGTCCAATCAAACTTAAAATGGCAATGATAGGGTTGAAAAAGAACATCATAATTGACATGAGAGCTGCCATAGCAACACCGCTTGTCATCTGCTCGATTGCAAGCATGGAGTAACCCTCTAAATCAGCAATCGTCGTAGTAAGTATTGTCTGAATAGTTCCTAAATTTTGCTCTGAAAAGTAGCCCATAGGAGCCTGTTTCAATTTTTCTCCTATTTCCAGACGATAATCACGGAAAATATCATATCCCGTTCCACTCATGGTACGGTCATACATCCATTGGAAGAAAAAGCGTCCGATAACACTTCCTAATACAACACCAAAGGCTTGTAGAATAATAGTAGGTGTAAGATTTTCTAAATGTAATAAAATCCAAAAAACACCGAACATCATAAAACCATTGAAAAAGGATTTGAGAATATTAAATGTGATGCCAACGATGATTTTCTGTCGGCTTCTACCCGCAATCTTAAAAATCCGGCGTATCATTTCAAGCATGGTTTTCCACTCCTCCTTTCAAGTCTGCTTCTTCTATGGTTCCGGCATAATCTTGCCACATCTTTTGATAGATGGGGCATTCCCGGAGAAGTTCTTCTTGTGTCCCACGGCCTGCAATATTTCCGTTTGCCACAACCAGAATTTGATCGGCATTGCGAATCGTATTCAAACGGTGCGCTACAACAATCAATGTCTTTCCGGCCACTAATTTGCTGATTGCCTGTTGAATTAGCGCCTCATTTTCTGGATCAGCATAGGCAGTGGCCTCGTCTAAAATGACTACGGATGACGGTTTTAGCATGGCCCTCGCAATCGTAATACGTTGGCGCTCCCCGCCAGAAAGTCGGTCTCCGGCATCACCGGCCAGTGTGTCATATCCCTGCTCTAACTGCATAATAAAGTCATGACAGTTAGCAGCTTTTGCGGCATCTTCTACTTCTTCATCTGTTGCTGCCGGATTACCCATGCGGATATTTTCCCGAATGGATTTGTCGAATAGGAAATTGTCTTGTGCCACATAACTGATTTCACCCATCAACTGCTCAAAAGGGATTTGACGAATATCCTGGCCGCCGAAACGCACAGAGCCAGAAGTCACATCCCAAAAACCAGCCATCAGTTTTGCAATCGTGGATTTACCAGAACCGGAAGGCCCAACAATAGCCGTCATAGTGCCGGGTCTGGTTTGAAAAGAAATACCGTGGAGAACTTCGGTTTCTTTATAGCCGAAATGTACGTCCTCAAATTGGTAAGTACGTTCTCCCAAAGATACAGGTTCAGAGGGTCGGACAAGTTCCGGGGTTTTTAGGAAAGCGGTTACTTGCTCCAAATTACCTTTTATCATGCTGACTTGCTCCATCGCCTCGGACACTTTCATCAATGGAGCAACGAACCCCAGCGGAACTACTAAAGATATTAAAAATACGGGAAGTGAAAGCGTTCCTTCCATGTAAAGCCATGCGCCTACTGGCAATGTACCCAAAAGAGTAGAAGGCAGGACAGCTCGTGCCGCTGCATTCCAAAACCAGCATTGACTCCACCACTCCATTGTAGAATCGTGAAAATAGTTGACAGACTTTGAGTATTTTCCATAAGAGGATGCAGAACGGTTAAACGCTTTAATGACTTGAATGCCGCTGACATATTCTACTAAGGAGCTGTTCATATCATTGGCAGAGCGCATATAGTTTTCCATTCGAGGGCCATAACCGCGCATCATAGCAGCGAAAAAGAGAATACCCAGTGGAATTGTGATTAGGGATGCAAGCCCCATGCGCCAGTCCAGAATGAAAATCAGGAGAATACTGCACAACGGCGCTGCAATATTCGATGGCAGCTCTGGCATAAAATGAGCCATAGAATCCTCTAACTTTGCAACATTATCTACAATTAGGTTTTTGAAAGTTCCCGTAGGCGTTTCCAGCATAACGCCCATTGGGACTTTTGCCATCCGATCTGTAATTGCTTCACGGATATTTTTCAAAATTGTGAAGGAAATTTTGTGGGACATAAGAGAAGATCGCCATGTGAGAAGCATTTTTATAAGCTGACATATGGCGGCTATTCCACTAAAGAACAAAACACGCTGTATGGTGGCTGTACCGCGGTAGAGTTCATCCGCCAACAGCGCCACCATTAGGAATGGTACGATACCAAACATTTCCCCTAACACAGCAAGAAGAATGGAAATACGCATTTTGCTGTTTCTCTCGCCCACAAAAGCAAAGAGTTGGCGGATTGCACCCGGTTCTTTATTTGGCATAAGAAAGCCTCCTTTCGAGCAACTGAAAATACAAGGAGGGTATTGCATTTTCGATGGCATCGTGATATAATCTGAATTACGGTGTAATATTACAGTGTAATTCAAGTATAGGATGGAGGGATGGAAATGTCAAGGGATTTTCAGCAGACCCATGAAAATCTTTTGGCCTGTGCAAAAAAGCATTTTCTGGAAAATGGTTTTGAACGTGCCAGTATTCGTGAAATCTGTAAGGCCGCCCATGTGACAAACGGGGCATTTTACAATCATTTCGAGGACAAAGAGGCTTTGTTCGGCGCACTTGTCGAACCAGTGGTTCAGGCGGTATCTGAGATGTATTCCGATTCTGTCATCAAGCATTTTGAATTAGCTCGGACGGATGAATTAAAGCAACTCTGGAAACTGTCGGAGGACACGATTCGCCAGATTATCGAATACATTTATGAACATTTTGATGTATTCAAACTGCTGCTGATGCAGTCTGCGGGGACAAAATATGCTTCTTTTCTGGATGATGTGGTGCGTTCCGATGTTCGGGAGACACAAAAGCTAATTGCGGAACTGAAGGAACGCGGAGTTCCCGTACATGATTTGGAGGATGACGAGTGGCATATGCTTGTTCATTCTTACTATTCATCTATCGCAGAAATTGTCTTGCACAATTATCCGAAAGATGCCGCGATAAAATATGCTCATACATTGGCCGCTTTTTTCAGTTCCGGGTGGCAAACTGTTTTGGGGATTTGATCCCCAAAATTTTTGATTGGCAGTTAGCGTAATCTAACTAACTGTGATAAAGGAAGGTGGTTTAATCTCTCATATTTAAAATGATTCTTGCTTCTTAATGTATCAATCGAAATTATATTGAAAGGACTTTTTGAAAATGGAAAACACAAATAAACTTACAGGCAAAGATCTTATCAATGTTGGTATTTATTCTGCAATGACTCTCGTCATTTTCTTTGTCGTTGGACTATTAACTGCGTTACCAGTAGTATATCCATTCCTTTTTGTGATTTGGCCGATTGTATGCGGTATCCCTATGATGCTGTATTACACAAAAATCAAGAAATTTGGAATGCTTACCATTACCGGCATCATTGGCGGTATCTTCTTCTATTTAATCGGCTATGGCTGGATCGGCCTGCTCGGCTGGGTGCTCGGCGGCATTCTAAGCGATGTTGTGCTCAAAATCGGCGGCTATCAGAAATTCAAAGTCACTGTTCTGAGCTATGCCTGCTTTTGCCTCGGTATCATGGGTTGCCCCGCCAATCTCTGGTTTGCCGGTGAAGCGTATTGGGAAAACATCCACACCTCCATGGGTGATCAGTACGCAAACACCTTGCAATCCCTGATGCCCTCCTGGATGATGTATGTGGGCTTTGCGCTGCTGTTTGTGGGCGGTATTCTGGGCGCGCTTCTGGGCCATAAAATGCTGAAAAAACACTTTGAGAGAGCGGGCATTGTGTAATGGAGCAGCTTCAAGCGGTTGTTGAAAACAGAACAGGCTTTTGCTTGGACCCACGAACCAAGCTGTTGCTGATGGCCGTTGTCGCTACCGCAGAATTTCTATATAGCCACACCGCGTTTATGATTGCGGTAGCCTTAATCCCATTTGTGTTGCTTTTAACGAACAGGCAATATAAAACGGCCATTGTCTTTTTCTGCTTATTTACAGCAGGACTGTTTGTGCAAGCAGTTCAAAACTCCATTCAATTTCCTATGGTTATCAACATGCTGGTGGTTCTGCTGGTGGGTTTAGTGCTGCGATTATTTCCTGCCTTTGTTATGGGCGCATATATCATCAAGTCTACTACGGCCAGCGAGTGCATTACTGCGCTGGGCCGAATGCACATTGGACGGCAGATCACAATACCGCTCTCTGTCCTGTTCCGTTTCATTCCCACTATGCAGGAAGAATCCGCCGCTATAAAGGATGCCATGCGGATGCGTGAGGTGCAATTTGGAACGAAAAAGTTTTGGCAGAATCCAGCCGCTCTCATTGAATACCGTTTTATCCCTTTGATGATTTCGGTAGTCAAGATTGGGGACGACCTCTCTGCGGCTGCCCTGACACGCGGATTGGATAATCCTGTCCGCCGAACCAACATTACCAAAGTCGGTTTTACCGGCTGGGACTTGATAACGGTGCTGATTGCCGGAACCGCGCTGATAATTACATACTTTTTTAGTCCGTGGTAAGGGGGTGCAAGAATGATAGAGTTAAAGGATGTTTCTTTCACTTATGAGAGTGGAGAAACGGAGAATAGCCTAAAACACATTGATCTCACAATCCATGACGGAGAAACAATTTTATTTTGTGGGGAATCGGGATGCGGCAAAACAACCTTGACCCGCTTGATTAACGGTCTGATTCCGCATTATTACACGGGCAAATTGGATGGGAAAGTGTTGCTGGACGGTAAGGAATTAAAAGACTACCCTCTGTACCAAATCGGACAGAGGGTGGGTTCGGTGTTTCAGAATCCGCGAACACAGTTTTACAACGTAGATACAACCAGCGAGATTGTGTTCGGGTGCGAGAATATGGGATTGCCGGTTCCTGAAATGACAAGGCGCCTTGAAGATACTACAAAGAGTTTGAAACTGGAAAAGCTGTTAAACCGAAGCCTGTTTGCATTGTCAGGTGGCGAAAAACAAAAAATTGCCTGTGCCTCGGCGGATGCGATCCATCCAGATATTTTCGTGTTGGATGAACCTTCCTCAAATTTGGACATTGCAACGATTGAAGATTTAATTCAAGTCATTCGCCATTGGCAATCCGAGCAAAAAACTATTTTGGTAGCGGAACATCGGCTTTATTATCTTGTTCCTTTAGCTGATCGCATTATCTACATGAAGCATGGAGAGATCAGCAAGGAATTTACAAGGCAGCAATTTCAATCATTGTCCCCCGAAACTTTACAGGGAATGGGGCTACGTGCCCTTGATCCATTCAACCTTCCACCGGAGGCCAAACCAAAAGCGAAACCGCCGACTTTACATATCAAGGAATTTCGGTTTTCTTATGATAAACACGGCCCTCTTATTGTGGACATTCCTGATTTGACGCTACCACAAGGAGAAATCATTGGAATTATTGGGAATAACGGCGCGGGAAAATCCACATTTGCTCGTTGCCTGTGTGGATTGGACAAACGGGCTTTGGGTGAGTTAGAACTTAATGGACATTCTTATCGTGCAAAGCAGCGGTGCCACATATCTTACATGGTTATGCAAGATGTAAACCACCAACTGTTTACCGAGGATGTGTTGGATGAATTGCTTCTTAGTATGGACGGTGAGGACGAAAAAGAAAATACAGAATGGGCAAACCAGATTTTATCCAGCCTTGATTTAGCAGCCAAAATCAAACTGCATCCCATGTCTTTATCTGGCGGGGAAAAGCAACGGGTAGCGATTGGAAGTGCTATCGCCTCAAACAAGGAAATCCTTGTTTTTGACGAACCGACCAGTGGCTTAGACTATTTCCATATGGTAGAGGTGTCTGATAATTTGAACCGCTTAAAAGACATGGGAAAAAGCCTATTCCTGATTACCCATGATCCTGAATTGATTTATAAGTGTTGTACTTATCTTCTGTTTATTCAAGAGAATAAGGTGCTATGGCATCGGCCAATGGATGATGAAGCAATCAAACTCTTACGGGCATTTTTCTCACATGAAAAAGGAGCAAATATAATCAATGCGTCTTAGCAAAACGCTTCATGCGTCCGGGGAGGACTACATGGAAACCATCCTTGTTCTCCAAAAGAAACTCGGTATGGTGCGCTCCGTAGATGTGGCCCGGCACATGGAGGTGTCAAAGCCCAGCGTGTGCCATGCAGTGTCTACCTTGCGGGACGGCGGTTTTCTCACGATGGACGAGGATCACTTTCTCCAACTGACCGATGTGGGCCGCGAGGTGGCTGAAAAAATCTATGAACGCCACTGCTTCTTTACCGAGCAGCTTATCGCCGCAGGCGTTGACCCCAAGACTGTGGAGGCCGACGCCTGCCGGCTTGAAAACATCATCAGCGATGAGAGCTTTTCGCGGCTGAAAGAGGCAGCCGCACAAGAGCAAGAATAAACCGAATAAGCCAAGCGATCCTGCCCCGCCAGACGGGGAAAGAAAAAAACCGTTGCAGGGCAGGTAGCTTCGTGCGCCCAAAATGGATTTTCCGGGTACTGCGGCGGTTTTGAGTAACATCAAGGCCGCCGTTCCTTATGCCCTCGACAAAGGAGTGACGACTACACGCTGACACGGCGGCTTTAGGAGGGAACCGCCATGAAGCACATTGACCGCCGACAAATTCAGACGATATTTCACTACCGTCAAAAAAAGCCCAGTCAACGAACAGGCTCCGTCTGGTAGCCGGTGCGAAAATTGTCATTCTGTAAGTGAATATTGGAGTTTTTGCGCTCGAATAGCTTTCTGCTGTCCGGGCGCTTTTTTATATTTCCGAGTTTACTTCGGGTCGTGTTGGCCCGAGTTCATACCCCGGTGTCGCTCACCACCGCCTCCGTTTCGGCTACCCGTCAACCCGAACACCCGAAACGGAGGTATTTATGAAAGTTATCAATCTGCGGGATATTTACCCTCATTATACACAGGATTGTTTTGTTGAAGTAACTGACGAAGTGGCCGATCTGTTTTCCGAGTTCGACCACAAAGAAGCGGCTTACCGTCTGCGTACATACCGGCACAAGGCATACTACTCCCTTGACCGGAACGACGGTATTGAGCATGAGGCTCTTTTCGTTGCACTTTCTCCGCATGAGCTGTATGAGCGCAAAGTGACTATGCAGGAACTTCATGCCGCCATTTCCCGGTTGCCGAACAAACAGGCGAAACGTATTTACGCCCATTTCATTCTCGGCATGACCAAAAAAGATATTGCCCGGGCAGAAGGTGTCCATGAGAAAGTCGTGCGGGTCGCCATTGAGCGCGGTCTGCGGAGCCTGGAAAAAATTTTGAAAAAAGTTCTGTAAGGCGTACCGATTTAGACCAAAAAATGAAATGGTATATGAGAGGCAGTCAAAGCCTCGGGCCACATTGGCCCGAAGTTCGGACAAGCCTTACGCAGCTTGAAAACTGAATAAAAAGATACCCGGATACGAAGGGTGCTTGTGTCCAGTGACAGGCCCGCCATGATCTCTATTGTCAGAGGATAGAGGGAGCGATAAGGCCCATGCCGCAGGCGGGCCTTGGCAGGTCAGCCGGATAAAACACAAAATCCCGGATACTTGCGATTAGTCACAATCCGAGCGTGCAGCGGTGTTGCGAACCGTGAGCCGTCGCAGGTAATGAGATCGCCTTGCCATCAGAATGGGGAGAGCTGAAATGCTATGGGGAGGAACGCCAGCCGCCCGTCCGGTCTATCTGAAAAGCACTTTTGACCCGTGGGGACCCCGCCGCTATTCTGTCTAATGATAGAGCGACCTTTCCGGCGGGGCCCCATAATTTTATGAACAGGAGAACCTTATGAAGAAAACTTATCCGTCCATTCCGGGATTGGAACCGGACGCGTGGAGCAATGACGCCTGCCGTGGTTATGTGATTATGGCAATGCATGACTGTGGCTTCTCCCATGAGGATATTCGCCGTGTGGTACGGCAGCTTCACGAAGCCTTTGACTTCCATACCATCAACGAGGCCGAGCAAAAATATTATCATGGGGACTATTGACCTCGGGCCATGTTGGCCCGAAGCTGGGGAAAGCTCAAAGAGCGGCACCTTCCGGGGTGCCGTTTTTTGATGTTTCCCCATTCGGACAAGAGGGAGACTGGTCGGCATTAACCTATACTGGAAAAGGGAGGTTTTCAATGGTTCAAGCTGTTACATACCAAAGCGATAAGCAATCTGTTTATTTTCAAGGCAAACTCATTGTGCTGGAAAACCTGACGCCGATACTCTCCCCGGAGGAAAAGAAGAAGCGAAAAAGAGAAATCGAAAATAACCTGTACGATATATTCAGCAAGTACGGGGACAGGTTTCGCTAATCAATCGCAACATTGTCGTCCGGGGCTGCTAATGGTATAATATAGTTGTAAGGTTGGTAGCTCCATTCCATACGGAAAGGAGCCCAATATGGACATTATCAGAGAAGATTGTATTTACGCAAGGCAGTCAGTAGACCGAAAGGACAGTATCAGCATTGAAAGCCAGATTGACTTTTGCAAGTACGAACTGAAAGGCGGGAGCTGTAAGGTATTCAAGGATAAAGGCTATTCCGGGAAAAACACGGACAGGCCGGAATTTCAAAAACTGCTGGGAGAAATCCGAAAAGGCAGGGTACGGCGGGTAATCGTCTATAAGCTGGACCGGATCAGCCGCTCCATTCTGGATTTTGCGAACATGATGGAGCTGTTTCAAGAGTACGATGTGGAGTTTGTTTCCTCCACTGAGAAATTCGACACCTCGACCCCGATGGGACGGGCCATGCTGAATATATGTATCGTATTCGCACAGCTTGAACGTGAGACAATCCAGAAGCGCGTGACGGACGCCTACTATTCCCGGTGCCTGAAAGGCTTTCACATGAGCGGGCAGGCTCCATATGGTTATCAGTTGGAGCCGACAGTGGTTGAAGGTATCCGCACAAAAAAGATGGTTGCCGACCCCGTAGCCGCCGACCATGTACGACTGATGTTTGAGATGTACGCCGAGCCGGAAACCTCTTTCGGAGACATTACCCGCTACTTTGAGGAACAGGGTATCAAGATTTACGAAAAGTCAATGGTTCGGAGTTTCCTTTCCCAGCTTTTACGGAACCCTGTTTACGCACAGGCCGACTTGGAACTATATGAGTTTTTCAAGAGCCAGGGCGCGGCGATTGTCAATGACGCTTCCGATTTTGCCGGAACCAACGGCTGTTATCTCTATCAGGGCCGTGATGTAAAGGAGGATAAGGACAGGTGCCTGAAGGACCAGATACTTGTGATTGCCCCACACGAAGCACTCATACCGTCTGATGTTTGGCTGAAATGCCGGAAGAAGCTAATGATGAATAAGACCTTTCAGCAAGGCCGCAAACCCAAAAATACATGGCTTGCCGGAAAAGTCAAATGCGGGCGTTGCGGATATGCTTTGAAAGCAACCCATGTTCCGAACAGTCCGGGATATTTCCGCTGTACAAAACGGGCAGAAAATAAGGGCTGTCCGGGATGTGGGAAAATCCGAAAGACTGAATTTGAAGAATTTATCTTCAATGCCATGCGGAAAAGATTTAAGAATTTTCAAGTCCGGCATGACAGGGAAGAAAAAGTAAATCCGAAACTGACCGCCCATCAGATCGAGCTTGCACAGGTCGAGGCTGAAATTGAAAAACTGCTTGATACACTGACCGGAGCCAATGCGACACTGCTTGCCTACGCCAACAAAAAAATTGAAGAACTGGACACTCGCCGCCAGACTATTTCAAAGGCGATTGCAGAATTGTCCGTTGAAACAATGTCGCCCCAAAAGGAACAGGAGCTTTCTTATTTCCTTGACCACTGGGACAGCATTGACTTTGAGGACAAGAGAAAATCCGCTGACGGCCTGATTATTTCAATCAGCGCAACCAGCGACCACGTTCAAGTAGAGTGGAAAATCTGAACACTCTTGATTTTGCCACTCTACTTACTTTCAAATCTAACATTTCTTTTTAATCTTGTTTGTACCCCTTGTACACCGATGCTTTAGATAGTTGATAAACAACTATCTCCCCCCTCATAAAGTATCGACGTCCGGGGAAGCCCAGGACGTCACACTTTACTCTCATTCCTTTAGATAACTATAAAAACAACGAAACCCCT
>OBZW01000154.1_pt1 | contig 66735 bp, 54 predicted proteins | sample 1477021 | NCBI WGS metagenome assembly OBZW01 (sample SAMEA2580262, study PRJEB22360) | human gut metagenome | biome: human gut; feature: human-associated habitat; material: faeces | place: Denmark | collected 2008/2010
TTGGATCTGCTGTACGGTGTCTGTCATCTGCTCCACGGGAAGCAGCGTCCGCCGTGTAAAGTAATAACATGCCGCCGCTGTGACCACAGCAAGCAGAGGCAGCAGTACAGCGGCAAACCTCTGCGTGATGCGGAAGCTGTATATCACCCTATCCACAGAAGTAATGCCTCTTACATAGATATTTCCGTGGATTCCATCATTGTGCAGCATATCATAGATATACCAGGCCTGTCCGTTCTGCGACACGGTCTGAAGACTTTCTACCTCAAACGCAGGATGCTCCTCAAATTCATAAGGAATCCTGCCATAAAGAAATTCGCCCGCGCCGTCATAGAGTGACAGATAGACATTTTGTTCCAGATCGTAGAAATCTGCATCCACCTCCAGCTCCCAGTCCTTATAGCTGATATATCTAACCCCTTTCTGCACCTGTCTTTTCAGCGTTTCCTGGGCAGAGAGGAGGACTTCCCTGCTACTGAGCGAGAACAGGATCGCCAGAACCGTACCGATTATTATGATCAGAAATGAAGAGTATAAGAGCGTCAACTTCATCTTCAGGGAAAATCTTCTCATAGCCACCTCCAGTTTCAAGCAGAATTTCCGAGAGTATACAGGCATACCCCGGTATGCTTGCAGCGATGCATGCGCCATGTGCTGCATTACAAGACAGACGGTTATCCACAGTTCTTGACTTTCAGGACATATCCTGTTCCGCGCACGGTATGGATAAGTTTTGTCTCAAATTCCTCATCGATTTTCTTTCTCAAATAGCGGATATACACATCAATCACATTGGAGCCACCCGGATAATCATAGTTCCAGAGATGCTGCTCCAGTTTTTCCCGCGACAGCACGATCCCTTCATTCTGGATCATATATCTGAGCAGCGCAAATTCTTTCCCTGAAAGCGCAATCTGTTTTCCACCGCGCATAACCTCGTGGGTATCCAGATGTACTTCCAGATCAGCTATTCTGCAGCACACCCCGCCTGTGTCACGGGGGGATCTCAGCAGCACCCTGATCCGGGCCAGCAGTTCCTCAAATGCAAAAGGCTTGACCAGATAATCATTAGCTCCGGCATCCAGTCCCGCCACCCGGTCTTCGATACTATCCCGTGCCGTCAGCAGCAGAACCGGTATATTCCGGCCCTGCGCCCTGAGCCGTTTTAAAACAGTCAGCCCATCCACGCCCAGCATCATAATATCCAGAATCACTGCATCATAGTCCGCGGCCGCGAGGTAATCCAATGCCGTCTGCCCGTCCATGCAGGAGTCCACGCTGTAATGCTCTGCCTGCAGCTTATCTATAATCAGCCGGTTCAGATCCGGCTCATCTTCCGCCAGTAAAATCCTCAATACCACACCTCCTGGTACTCTACTCTAATCTGTCGTTTTACACGCCAGTTCTTTTAACGTATTACCCGCAAGACGGTAAACCGTCCACTTTTCCATCGGCTCGGCTCCCAGAGATAAATAAAAATCAATACTGGGCTTATTCCAGTCAAGACAAGACCACTCAAGCCTGCCACACCCTCTTTCGATAGCTGTCTGCGCCAGCTTTTTCAATATGCCTTTCCCATAACCGCGCCCCCGATATTCCGGAAGAACAAATAAATCCTCAAGATATAGCCCTGCCCGTCCCAGAAAAGTAGAAAAATTATGAAAAAATAAGGCAAAACCCACTTCCCGGTTATCTGCCATAGCAAATATAACTTCCGCCTTTTGCTTTTCAAACAGCGATTCTTCCAACAAATCTACCGTTGCAATTAATTCATTTTCCATTTTTTCGTATTTTGCAAGATCCCTAATAAACTTTAAAATAAGTTCCGTATCCTTTCGTTCTGCATAACGAAACGTTAATGCTTCTGCCATTTCCAGTCCTCCAAAATTCAAGTTTCATTTAAATTTCTTATCTTGCTAAAATTCATTCAGATATTTTTGCAGCCTATCCGCAAATTTCCCAATATGTATACCATCTACGAATGAATGATGTGCCTGAACAGATAAGGGCATAACAATCCGTCCGTCCTTTTCATAATATCTGCCCCAGTCGAATAAAGGTGTGGCGTTATCTTTTTTGCCTGAATTTGTATGGGAGATGTGAGTATATGTGATCCACGGCATTGGAGAACATTGAAACACATCATTCCCCAAAGGTCCGGTAAAATACGCTTTCTGCTCTCTGGCTGTTTTGGCGGCCAGTTCCACATAATCCTGCATATTTTCCTGCATCTGCACATTAACTACCTTGAATAATTCACTCTCCGTATTTAAATATGTAAATGCGGTATCAATCTTGTCAAACAACACAACCTGCCCATCCAAAAAACGGTATCTGAACGCTTCTATCTCATTCGCACACTTACACACAGCATACACCATAGCAAGGGTAAAAGAGTATTTCTGCTGTTTTACCTTTTTCAAAAAATTCGTAACATCTGCCTCAAAGGTCACACAAAAAGCAGGCTCAACACTACTCCTAAAAACCATACAGTGCATGGCCCTCTCCCAACTTTTTTCATCAATTACCTGATAATGATTCAATACAATTACACGCTCCTTTCTGATTTCATTTGTAAAAAATGATATTACAAAAATAATAGTTTATTCAATATCGAATGTTTGAGAACTAAAATTGCTATAAAACCGCCCCTGTCTTGCTGTAAAACGCAAAACACAATAATCCGGGTCGGTCACCCCTTCCGGATAATACATCGTATCCCCTTCCTGCCAGATCATCTCCTTATAAGAACTATCTTCCAGTACCTCCATAGTACCAGTCAACATAACGCCCCGGAAAAATCTTCTGTCACAAAAATAAATACAAGCCTGTGGATTTTTCCTATACTGCGTTACCCTCATAGAAGAAGTATTGGTAGTAAAATAAAACACCTGAATCCCCTCCCTTTTCCTCGGCGGTAGCATAGCCTTCGTATTAGGAAACCCTTCCTCATCCACAGAACTAATAAAAGACACGCCCTGCTTATCAATCAAATTCCCAATCGTTTTTACCGGATCTCTCATTTTCTTACTTTCCTCCTTATCATAATCCCTATCACAAATCAACCAAATCAGCCGCCCCTTTAAAATCCCCTTCTCCCCAAAAGTTTCCCCGTCCATATACTCATTATAATTATTAACCCCGTCAATAGCAAGCAAAGAACCTCTCCCTTATCTTGTCAATCCACCACCATACGCCCCCTCTCATCCCTCCCGCCCGGATGCACCAAAGCGACGTGAAATGCGCTGCGGTAAGCCCTTCACATACACACATGGCGGTTTGAAGAGCTCCCAGCGCGTTTAACAGCAGTAAGACGGAAAAGAGCAGAATTGCATGACTGAACCCTGATTCCGAATCAGGGTTCAAGCGGACCTGAGGCGTGTAAGCATCGGCTTACACGCTGAATGTCCGTGGTGTCATGTAATTCTGCTCTTTTCCGTCCTACTGCTGCTTAACAAGCGGCCGCCCTTCAAACCGCCATGTGTGTATGTGAAGGGCTTACCGCAGCGCATTTCACGGAGCGTCCCCCTTCATCGAACCTCAATCGTGAAAGCCTCTCCAACTTGCTCAAAATCATTACTAAGTCTCCCGCTTGTTTCCGGATACTTAACCGCATAGGGCGTCAATGTGAGCGTCTCCGCCTCATCGCTTAAATTCCCGGCCGAGTTATCAATGACGAACCTTCCACCCTCTTCATTGGATGAGCTTACATAGAAACTTACCGGATTTCCCAGATTATCCGTGCCCTCAAGCTTCATATCATAGTCATTTTTATTTCCGTCATTGGTATAAAATATTTTCTGTCCCATGGCATTGCTCGTATACTTCGTAAATGTGATATTACATCCATCCGGCAGCTGGTACTGGTATGTGAGGTCTATGGTCTGCGTATCAGCAGAAAGCTGTTCCCCGCTGGCAGTAAATTTAAATTCCCAGCTGCCCCTGTTTTCCTCATAATCGCTGAACCGTATGGCCACGTTGACCTCCTGGCTCAATTCAGCCAGATCCACCTGATTCAGATAATATTTCATCACCACCTCCCGCGTATGCTCATCGGTAGTGTAAGAACCGCCTCCTGCTGCGCCCGATGCCCTCACGCCATTGATGTAAACATTTCCCATTAGCCCCGGCCCTCCTTCTGTGATAGCATCTTCATAGACCTCTGTCGTCGAAACAACAAGCTCATCCACGTCCAGCACCACAGAATTCAGTGTAATCGTTATCCCGTCTTCCGTCACAGACTGATTGACAATCTGTTCATACGGCGCCAGATTCTTATCAATCCCGAGAAAAGTGCCGATCCGGTAGGACAATTGTTCCACCGCATCTGCCACAGCTCCCCGAAGAGGCATGACTGTCAAAAGGGCAAAAGCTGCTGCCGCACATACACCTGCCATAACATATTTCTTCTTGCCCTTTCTGCGAACCCTGCCAAGAACCTTTTTCTTAACCCTTTTTGTTTCCAGCTCCGACCACTCTTCCTCCTGGAACGCATCGGCCTCAGAATCTATGTCATTTAACATCATATATATATTACTCTTCATATTCATCTCTCCTTCTGCTCTCTTGGAAACAAGTTTCTGATTTTACGTTTTCCACGGGATACATGATTATAAACTGCCGACTCCTGCATGCCCATCTCCCTGCTCACCTGGCTGATATCCTGTTCCTCAATATAAAGCCTCCGAAAAAGCTCCTGATCCCGTGGGTTCAGGCATGAAAGCATCTGTTCCAGCTCCCTGGATATCTCCTGGTCAACCAGCCTCTGATAAGCCTCTTCCTCCTTTGCTGCGGCCACATCCTCAATATTTTCCACTTCCAGCTCCCTGCGGTGCTTCCGCAGGCAGTCAATGGCACGGTATCGTGAAACTCCCGCGATCCAGTTCTTAAAAGAATTCTTCATACAGTCAAAATATTGAATGTTATTCCACACCTGGAAGAAAATATCATTCATACATTCCTCCTGATACTGCGGCAAAGCATAAAGATGCTTTCTGACAATCGACTTTACAAGCCCTCCATAGCGCTCAATAATATAGGCGAGAGCCGACTCATTATGCTGCTTTAGCTCCCTGATATAATTTTCCTCATTGATTTTCATAATCTGCGTCCTTCTCTAAAATTGTAAGCTTACAAAATATCGTTACACCTATTATTACGTACAAATATGAGGGAAGTCTATCAGAAAATAAAAAATACTTGGAGGAAGGACGCTGTGCGGAATTGGAATATGCCTCTCCTGGATGCGGAATCTGGATATAAGTACCGCTAATCAAAATCGGAGCCGCCATGGTGAACACCGCGGACACTTGCGGGAATTCTGATGAATTCCCACTTCGGGTCTGCTTGTTTTCAGGCCTTGTAGGCCTGAAAACAGTTCACATGGCGGCTCCGATTTTGATGAAGCGGCACTAATATCCTGAAAGACACATCCAGGAGAGGCATATTCCAATTCCGCACAGCTGGATTCATCCTCCGTAAGGAAAAAACCTTTCTGATGCCCGGGACTTCGAGGGGGGCGGCGAATTGAGCTGTCAACCAAACTCTACCCCGCCGCCTTCTCGAATTGGGAGTTGTAGAGTTCTGCATAGAACCCGCCTTTGCGGATAAGTTCTTCGTGGTTCCCCTGTTCTACGATGTCTCCATCCTTCATAACAAGGATGATATCGGCATCCCTGATTGTAGACAGCCTGTGGGCTATGATAAAACTGGTTCTGCCTTTCATCAGGGTGTCCATGGCCTTCTGAATCTGGATCTCTGTTCTTGTGTCTACGGAGCTGGTTGCTTCGTCCAGGATCAGGATCTTTGGGTCCGCCAGGATGGCTCTTGCGATGGTTAGGAGCTGTTTCTGTCCCTGGGATACATTGCTGGCTTCCTCATTCAGTTCCATATCGTAACCGCCCGGAAGTGTCTGGACAAAACGGTGCACTCTTGCTGCCTTTGCCGCTTCGATCACTTCTTCGTCTGTTGCATCCAGTTTTCCGTAACGGATATTATCCCGGATGCTTCCATGGAACAGCCACGTGTCCTGGAGAACCATGCCGAACATCTGGCGCAGCTCGCTCCGGTTGAAATCTTTGATGTTATGGCCATCTATCAAAATGGCTCCGCTGCTAACATCATAAAAGCGCATTAAAAGCTTGATCATCGTGGTCTTACCCGCTCCGGTGGGCCCTACGATCGCTATCTTCTGGCCTTCTTTTACCTTGGCTGAGAAATCATTGATAATGATTCTGTTCTCATTGTAGCCAAACCGTACATGTTCGAACTCTACGTTGCCCTGCAGACCTTCCACGGATACCGGATTCTGCACGGTCTGGTCTTCCTCCTCTTCCTCCAGGAATTCAAACACACGCTCGGATGCCGCTGCTGTGGACTGCAGCAGATTGGCTACCTGCGCTACCTGCTGGATCGGCTGTGTAAAGTTTCTTACATACTGCGTAAAGGACTGAATATCTCCGACCTCGATTGTACGCTTTGCTGCCAGATACCCTCCCAGTATAACAACTACCACATAACCCAGGTTCCCCACAAACTGCATGATCGGCATCATCATACCGGATATGAACTGGGACTTCCATGCAGAGTCGTATAGTTTATTGTTAGTTTCTTCGAATTCTTCTATTACATCTTTTTCTTTATTAAATACCTTTACGATGTTATGGCCGCCATATACTTCCTCCACCTGTCCGTTGACTTCACCGAGGTATTTCTGCTGTCCGCGGAAGTACTTCTGGGAACGTTTCATGATCACGGAAATAAAACCGATGGAAAGCGGAAGTATTAAAAGCGCCACTACTGTCATCAGAGGACTGATCGACAGCATCATGACCAGCACACCGATGATTGTCGTAACAGAAGTAATCATCTGCGTCATACTCTGATTCAGGCTCTGTCCCAGCGTATCAATATCATTGGTCACTCTGGACAGCACTTCACCATATGTCTTTGTATCAAAATAATTCATCGGCATTCTGTTGATTTTTTCTGATATTTCTCTCCTCAGACGGTATGTCATTTTCTGGGAAATGCCGGTCATCAGAAAGCCCTGAACAAAAGAACACAAGGCGCTCACTAGATACAGGCTCAGCGTAAAGATCAGGATCTGACCGATTTTCCCAAAATCCATGCCACTGCCGCCGGACACTTTGCTGACCAGGCCGTTGAATATCTCCGTAGTTGCCTTACCAAGGACCTTCGGGCCAATGATGTTAAAGATCGTACCGCCAATCGCAAATACGATTACGAAAAACAGCTGTATTTTATATTTGCTCATATATTTGAGCAGTTTTTTTACGGTTGCTTTGAGATTCTTTGGCTTCTCACCTGGAACCATACCCTTCATAGGGCCCCGCCTGCCCATAGGCCTTCTGCCGCCTTCTCTACTCATGGCTGTTTTCCTCCCTTCCTTTCGTGTCTGACTCTGCTGTCTCCATCCCCGCCTTCAGTTCTTCCTCCGACAGCTGGGATGCCGCAATCTGCTGATATACTTCACAATTCTTCAGCAGCTCCCGGTGTGTACCCTTCCCTGCTACCATACCATCGTCCAAAACAATAATCTGTTCTGCATGCAGGATCGTGCTGATACGCTGCGCAACAATCAGTACCGTGCTTTCTTCTGTCTTTTCCTTCAGAGCTCTTCTCAGTGTGACATCTGTCTTATAATCCAGCGCAGAGAAACTGTCGTCGAAAATATACAGATCCGGATGTTTTGCGATTGCCCTGGCTATGGCGAGACGCTGTTTCTGTCCACCTGATACGTTCGTTCCTCCCTGTGAAATCGGACTCTCATATTTCTGGGCTTTTTCTTCAATGAAACCTGCAGCCTGTGCGATTGCTGCTGCCTCTTCCATCTCCTCATCGCTGCCCTCCGGGTTCCCATACATAATATTAGAAGCAATGTTGCCGGAGAACAGTACCCCTTTCTGCGGCACATATCCCAGCTTATCCCGCAGGTCATGCTGGGTTATATCACGGATATCTATGCCATCCAGGGTAATACAGCCTTCTGTAACATCATAAAACCTAGGAATCAGATTTACCAGCGTGGACTTGCCGCTTCCCGTGCTTCCGATGATCGCAGTTGTCTCACCCGGCTTCGCTGTGAAATCAATATCGTGGAGCACATCTTCGCTTGCCCCCGGATAACGGAACGATACGTGGTCGAACTTCAGAACGCCTTGCGTTTTTTCCGGCAGTTCCACTGCTTCCTCCGGATCATGTATCATGGTTGTGCTTGTGAGCACTTCATCTACACGGTCCGCAGAAACGGCCGCCCTTGGCAGCATGATGGAAATCATGCACAGCATCAGGAAGCTGGCAATGATCTGCATTGTATATTGAATAAACGCCATCATATCCCCGACCTGCATCTGTCCGTTATCAACACCGTGAGCGCCGCTCCAGATAATCAGAACGGAGATGCCGTTCATAATCAGCATCATAGCCGGCATCATAAATGTCATGGCACGGTTTACAAAAAGGGTCGTTCTCGTCAGATCCCTGTTTGCCTTGTCAAAACGCTCTTCCTCGTGCTTTTCCGTCGAAAATGCACGGATAACGGATAACCCTGTCAGGATCTCCCTTGTAACCAGGTTAAGCTTATCTACCAGGGTCTGCAGAATCTTAAACTTCGGCATAGCCACGGTAAATAGAGCCAGAACTACCAGTCCGATCAGGATCACCGCCAGTGCAATGATCCAGGACATGGATACATTGGTATGGAATACTTTATAAATGCCTCCCACGGCCATAATCGGTGCATATAATACCATCCGCAGCAGCATAACCATCAGCATCTGGATTTGCTGGATATCATTTGTGCTCCGTGTGATCAAAGACGCAGTTGAGAAATGGTCGAATTCGTTGTTCGAAAATCCGACAACCTTTCTGAATACCTTTCCCCTGAGATCACGTCCTGCAGTTGCACCCACGCGGGACGCCATGAACCCGACCAGAATGCTGGCTGCCATCCCCAAAAATGCAAGGCCTACCATCTTCGCCCCCGTGGACAGCAGGTAACTGTTCTGCAGTTTATTTGTATCCACGTTCAGCCGTGCGTATGCATCCTTAATGTACACTTTGGCAGCCTGGTCTATCATAGTCGCCGGCATGTCGGAAAATTTATCCTCTATCTGCTTCGTCACCTCAGAACGCTGCTCCTCAGGAATCATTCCAAACATTTCAAACACATCGGCTTCATCTATCTTTTTCAGCTGGGCGTCAATCTGTTCTTTTACCTGCTTCTGCATCTCTTCCTGCTGCTTCTGCAGTTCAGGATTCATTGCGATAGCCGCCTTCTGCTCATCCGTCATCTTGGACGCGGCCTCATCCATCTGCTTCTGTGCCTGCTCCTCAATCATAGACTTCATCTTATCTTTCATGGAGACTTCCATCTGGTCAGTCACATCGTTTCCGGATTCAAAGCCGGACACAAGCATCATTGGGCTGCCAAGGATAGAAGACAGTTTCTCCACCTGCGCTTCCTCCTCTTCTACTCCACTCTTCAGGACATACACAGAACCGTCATAGTCATACCCTGTGTCCTTTTCCTTCAACTGATAAGCTGCTTTCACTGTATCCGCATCTTCGCTGCCCACAAAAAGCAGAAGCTTATCCATATCATCCGCCGTAACTGCTTTCGGTATCGATTCGTCAATACCGCCCTGCTGAATCCCGACATTTACAATGTCCGAAGTATATCCAGGCAGCGACAAGTCGCAGTACGCCTGTATGATGAGGACTGCCAGAATCGCTATAACGGCTTTCCAGTACATCCCCATATACTTAAATAGTTTCTTCATAATATCTCCCTTTCTGCATATACTTTTATGTCTGTCATTTTAATCCGGAGAGTTCTTTTTCCTCTTTTAAATTCTTCTGCATCTGAAGAAGAAGTCTTCTAAGCAGCAGCTTCTCCTCCTGGCTCATGCCCTTAAACATAAGTTCATCCATCTGCTTCGCCACTTTTTTAATATGTTCCAGGCATGCCTTCCCCTTATCAGTGGGACTCAGACGCATAATTCTCTGGTCTTTATCATCCGGCTTACGCCTGATGTATCCCAGACGTTCCATCTTCCCGATTGCCGCGGTAATAGACGGCGGAGTCACATTCATCTTCGAGGCAAGTTCCCGCTGGGACATCTCTCCAAAATGTTCCAGCATAAAGAGAATCCCCGCCTGCCCAATCTTTAAATCATACTCATCAAATAACAGCCTGGCCCGATTCATGCTCATATGCATAATCTGGCTCATAATTCCTACTGTGGGAACATGGTTGACATCACAATTCATACAAATCTCCTTTCCCGGAATCCTTATCCCAAACCCCAAAATTAGTTAGACGTTTAACGATTATATTAGTAGTATTATATAGAAATGTCAATATATGGTTCAATATTTCACATTTTTTTAATAATTATGCATCACAATTAATTAGTTATATAAATTAATACTATAACAGTACCCAAGGGAAACAGTAAGCTGACATACTCTTTGGCAGGCATAAAAAGCCCACATAAAGGGCGGGGGTGAAAATTCATTGCTGCAAGCAATTTTCACCCCCGCCCAAATATTTTTTCACAAAGCGTCAGTCTCCGGAAAAGGCAGAATGCCTCCCGGAAGGTTCCTGTCACCGTTTTCCATACGGCGGTCTCCGAACCTTCCCGGCCCGCCTCCCCAAAAGTATGCCTGCCATCCCAACAGGAAATACAATAGCAAAGAGCAGGCCCGCCTTCAGCCCCCATCTCGGGAATTGTTCCGCCACTACACCCGTTAGTCCCGGCCCCGCCATGCATCCGGCATCCCCAGCCAGTGCAAAAAACGCAAACATCGCCGTTCCTCCCCGGGTACATTCTCTTGCCGCAATACTAAACGTACCCGGCCACATAATTCCCACTGAGAGTCCGCACATCGCACAGCCCAGCAGGCTCAGAACCGGAACCGGCATAAAGACCGCAAACAGGTAGCTTATGATACACAAAATACTACTGCCCAGTATAAACTTCTCCAAAGGGATTTTGTCCCCGCATTTTCCGTAGAATACCCGGGATGCCCCCATCAATGCTGCAAAAGCACAGGGCCCCAGCAGGTCGCCCATCGTTTTCGATACCTGCAGACTGCTCTCTGCAAAGTAGGAAGCCCACTGGGACATGGCCTGCTCGGATGCACCGGCGCAGAGCATCATCAGTACAAAAACCCAGAACATTTTCATGGAAAACAGCTTTCTTACCGGCAGCCTTTCATCTTCCTCAACCAGGGTACGGATCGGAACTTTTGTAAAAACAAATATGTTGACAAATGGAACCACGGCCCAGATAACTGGCAGGTAATTCCAGTGTTCCATCCCGAATATTTTAAAGCCCAGCGTGGTCAGTATCACCACGCCCACCTGCCCGAAGCAGTAAAAAGAATGAAGAAGGCTCATGGCCTTTTCCTTCTCCCTCGAAGGTGCGGCCTCCACAATCGGACTGATCAGGACTTCTATCAGACCGCCGCCGATCCCGTTCAGCACAATAGCTGCCAGCAGGCCCAGATAGGGATCCGGCATCACAAACGGGAACAGGCCCATTCCCACAAGCCCTGCGGATGCCATGATGTGGGCGGCCACAATACTGATTCTGTAGCCAATACGGTCCACATATTTTGCGGCCAGCAGGTCAACCACTAGCTGTACGCCAAAGTTCAGTGTAATCAGGAAACCGATTCTTTCCACAGATATATCGAACTGGTTTTGAAAGGTCAAAAACAGCAGCGGCCCCAAATTATTAACGATTGCCTGGGTAATGTACCCTGTATAGCAGGCATAAATTGTTTTTTTATAACTTTTCATGATCTCCATATGCTCAGAACAGGGGGGATGCAGGTTACTATGCACGCCTCCTGTTATCGGTCCTTTCTATTCTGCTATTGCTTTTTTCTTCCACCGTCCGGCGCGGTAGCAGAGAACTGTAATACACGCTCCCAGTATCCATGAGATCAGCAGGGAAATAAAAATACATGCACTGTTTCCGTTCGGCATGGAATCGGATCTGGTCAGCCACGCGATACCATAGGCCAGCGGAACGCGGATTACAACTGTGGTAACCATAGAAATCCACATCGGCGTCACGGTATCCCCTGCCCCTCTCATTACACCCGACAGACACTGGGTCACCTCCATGGCGATATACCCCACAGCCAGTATCTTCATCATGGAAAAGCTTAATTCCACCAGTTCCGGTGTGGAGGTAAATATAGACATCAGGTATCTGCCGAACAGCAGAATCAGGATGGTGATCGCCGTAGATGTTCCGACTGCTATGGCAGTCCCCTGCTTAGCCCCCTGCACAACCCGGTCCATCCGGCGCGCGCCCACATTCTGGCCGGAATAAGTGGTCAGCGCGGTTCCAAAGGAAAACGCCGGCATGACTGCAAACCCATCCACACGCATCACAATCACATTGGCAGCGATAAACATTTCACCAAAGCTGTTTGTCAGAGATTGTACAATGATCATGGACAGCGAAAAAATCGCCTGGGTTAACCCGGAAGGCAGCCCCAAACGTATCAGGCCCCACATATACTTCTTCTCCGGCACAAGGTATTCTTTCTTCATATCAAATACCTCTTTCATCCTGAGCAGCTTCCGCAGAGATAACAGCGCCGATACCATCTGTGCAATCACAGTAGCCAGGGCAACTCCAGCAACTCCCATGTTAAAATACGCAACAAATATGTAATCCAATACAATATTCAATACGGTAGCTACAAGCAGATAAACAAGGGCCGAGATGGAATCCCCCAAACCTCTGAGAATCCCGCCCAGAATATTATAAAATGCACACCCGATAATCCCCATAAACAGAATCATAAGGTACGAATTGCACCATCCGATAATCGTATCCGGCGTATTCAAAAGCCTCAAAAGCGGCATTGTGACAATCGGCGTGACCACCATGACCAGGATCGTTGTAATCACGGTCAGGGTAATACAGCAGCCTATCGTTTTAGATAACTCCAGTCTCTGTCTGGCCCCAAAATACTGGGACACCATGATCCCCACTCCGACCGAAATCCCTACAAACAGAACCAGCAGCAGATTGAGAATCGGCCCCGCGCTCCCGACTGCTGCAAGGGCATTATCCCCCACAAATCTTCCCACGATAATACTGTCCACCGTGTTGTACAGCTGCTGTGCAATATTTCCCATCAGCATAGGAATTGTGAATGCAACAATCCGTTTCCACGGACTTCCCTCCGTCATATCTACCGGGGCAAATAATTTTTTCATACCTGTTAACATAAGGTAACCTTCTCTCTTCATCCTCTATAATTCTATATAAATCAAACAATTACAGTATATAAGATTTCTGCTTGTATTACCAGCAGATTATATCAAAAATGGAGCCATTGCTCCAGTAGATTATTCATCTGCTGAAGCAACAGCCCCTTAAAAGTTACTGTTCAGACCGTGCTGTGCATTCACTGCACAGCATCGGATTCACAGCGTAATACAGCCAATGAGCCTGCCCCTCGCCGAAAGCGGCTTTAAATGGGAAGGCGGTGTTACTGTTTACTGACTTGCCTGTGAACAGTAACCCTTAAAACAGATATCTCAGATGCAGGTAAATGCCCCATCTATCACCATATTCAAACCAGATGTGTAGCTGGACATATCTGACGCAAGATAGATTACCGCTCCCGCAAGTTCTTCGGGTGTTCCCATTCTGCCAAATGGTATCATTCCTTCCCAGAGCTTTTTCCAGTCTTCACGCACACTCTCCGTCATCTCCGTACGAATATATCCGGGACTAATTGCATTTACTCTTATCCCCTTATCAGCCCATTCTACCGCCAGGGATTTCGTCAAATGCATAACCGCTGCCTTTGATGCATTATAGGAAGATTGCAGCTGTGGAACATTGACAATGACTCCAGACATAGAAGCCGTATTAATAATAGACCCCTTCTTCCCTTTAAGTATTAACTGTTTTGCAAATTCTCTCGCCATATAAAAAATTCCATTTAAATTTACATTTATTACTTTTTCCCACTCCGCTGGTGTAACTTCTAAAGCACTCTTATGTAAACAAATACCTGCATTATTAAACAAAATGTCCAAACTTCCCATCTCTTTTGCGGCTTCATTCATAACCTCTTTTACCTGCTTTGAATCTGAAACATCACATTTAAGAGCAATTGCTTTCACCGGATACTCAGAAGCTATCTTTCTTGCCACTTGTTTTGCATCCTGGATATCCACTATTACAATATCTGCTCCCTGATGGGCAAGATATCCCGCTACTATCTTTCCTATTCCCTGACTACCGCCCGTTACAACCGCAGTTTTTCCTTCAAGGCAAAATGAAATTTTTGTTTCCACTTGTTTTCCCCTCCTCACTATTTATTCCAATTCTCGTCCTTTGCCGCCTTTGCCTGAGTTTCCCGTCTTGCATCAATCCGCTCCAGTACCTGCTGGGGTGTCATATCATCAATAAACATAGAAACCATATCCTGTCCCAATTCCGTCCACTGTGGATTTAAATACTTAATCGAATCTTGAAATACTGTTCCAGCTTTTTCGAAAGAATCTAAGAAATCCTGCGTATACTGACTATAAGATGGTGTCTGTCCCACTTCGTAAGGAAGGTTTTCAATTTTCCCTTCATTATCTATCATATACTGTATACTTTCTTTTTGTGTGATATACTCCAAGTACTGTTTCGCCTCTTCTATATGTTTGGATCCTGAATAAATAAATCTGGATGGTCCGCACGGATGCATATTCAGTACATCGTTATCCAAAGTAGGTATCAAGAAAAAGCCAAAATCCTCTTCCGTATATGTCCCATTAGACGCTGCTACGATTTCAGCCACCGTTCCCGGCTTGCACATTGTCATTGCAAATTCACCGCTTCCCAATGCCGACGGCAAATCTGTATACTCATCTGAAAGATAATTATCTCCAAAATATCCTTTATCCGCGAGGCCCTTTACCTGTTCCAAAACAAGCTTAAATTCAGGAATTTCAGCAAACGTAGTTTGGTTTTCATTCAACTGGTTAACAATATCTGGATAGATATCTTCATATTTTCCGCCTATCTCGCAGAACCACATAACATGATGCCAGCCATCTCCACAGGGCTCAAAAAATGGCAGCACTCCATTATCCATAAGAACCTGACAGTTGGTCTCAAATTCAGCAAAAGTGTTTGGTTCTGTAAGATTATATTTTTCATATATCTTTTTATTATATACAACATAAAAATCCACACTGACATCTGTATACGTTGCGCCATATAGCTTGTCTCCAACAGAAGTCTGTTCTTTTGCAAATTTATCGTATGCTGCAACCCATGGTTCATCTGTCAGTTCCACTGCATTTTTCTCTATATTGTACTGTGATACGAGATCAAACGTTCCAGATTGTCCGCCAAAAATATCAGGTCCTTCCCCACTGTTAAGTTTTGTCATTAAAAGACTGAAATATTGATCATAAGGAACAATCTGATAGTCCACCTTAATCCCTGTCTCTTCTTCAAATTTACGCCCCAGCTCTTTTTCCGCATCATAAACCCAGTCCTGACTGGCCATAATCGTAAGGGTAACATCGGAAGATGCTTTTTCCTGTTCTGTCACACTGTTTTCATTCTCTTTTTTGTTGCTTTCAGCTTCCCCGCTGTTCCCACATCCAACCAGACAGCCTGCTAATATGGCCAGTACTAATAATACACTCATCATTCGTTTTCCCATAACTTAATTCCTCCTGTTTTTTCTAAAATACCTTTATTTAACTTCTATATCAAATGTTCCTGCTATGTTACTCCAGTTGCTTTCTGCATAAGACAAAAGTGTCTTACCCTGCTCCATGGACATTTCCGGGAAATCGAAAAACAGCCAGGCCGATCCATACTTTTTTACGATCCTTTCCGCATTTTTTATCCAGTCTTCAAATTCACCTGTGTAGACCTTTATCCACAAACTCTTTCCGGCTTTTCTCACTTTGTCATAAATCTCGTCCCACTCCTCCATTGTACCATCTGGAGCGGTATCCCCGCTGCTCCACTGTAAAGCATCAATTTCTTCAATTTCCATCAACGAATCCAGATGTCTGATTGCATCTGATCCATCTAAATGATACAACACACAATCCGCCTTTTGAGCCTGTACGCGCAGGGATTCCTGAATAAATTCACGAAAATTATCCGGTGACAACATAGCCGAAAAATCACACTGCAGTTTTACAGTCCTGCCCGGTCCCCAAATTTGAAATACTGCGTAAGCATTGCCTCCTTCCTCTTCTTTTATTTCCTCATAAAACTGATTAAAATAATCATAATAGATATTAGTAATTTGGGTGATTCGATTTTTAATAAGCTCAGGTTCATCAACTAAATCAAAAAGTGTATTTTGTGCGCCCCGCAGAGATGCAATTACATCAATATTTTCCATTATATCCGGCATTGGAATTAAAAAATCTCCATTTGCAAGTTCCTTACATTGTTTTACCAAATTTAAATGCTGACGGAACCATTTACTATTTGGCCGAAACAGAAAATCGTCTGCATCTTCCCATTCTTCAATGCAAGATTTATACCATACTGTATCTTCCTGAAAACAAATCTCCGCCCCTAAATAAGAGGCCATTGCTCCTGGCCCAAAATCCACATCAAGATTAGGAAAACTTTCACCTAAAAATGCATGAGTGTCACAAAATTGCCGATATCTCTCTACCATTCTTTCTGCTGTCAAGTATTTATCATTCATGTCTGTATATTTTAAATGCTCCGGAAGATTATAATACTTTCCCTGACAGTGAACATCCTTAATCGTTCCCTGTACCGGCCTTTTTCCTGAAAATTCTTCTATCTCCGGACGTCTTACAATGACGTTCATTAATGGACGTCCCTGATTCTTTTGTTTCCAATACCCTGCCCATTTTTCTTTTGTTTCTTCCCAATTCTTTTTATACTTCATTTTATACCTCCGAAAGTGTAACGGTGACCTTCTCCCCCCTATAGGTAATTTGTTTTCTCTGTTCCCCCAGGATAATTTCTATACTGCGTCCTATAATTCCCTGAGCAAATGTATACTCTGCTGTCCCTATAGTCAAACTATGTTCAAAATCCTTCCATTCCATGGTTATTATATTATAAATTCCTTTTTCATAACCATATCCATCCCCTTCATCCTCATAATATTCATAAACTGCATCTTTTCCAGGATAAATATAAAGTTGTAGTGGGGTAAAAATTTTCTGACCTGTATACATCATTTTCTTTTCCATGGGCAGAACGGACCCGGCCCGTACAAACAATGGAATTTTATCTATTCCTGATTCCACATTCACCATCGTTCCTCCCGGATATCTCTCATTTCCATCAAATTCATACCATTCACTCCCGCCAGGCAAATAGCAGCTCCAACTTTTACATCTGTTAATTCTTTTCCCTTCTTTTTCATAATACATAGGTTTTGTAATGGGGCACACCAGAATGCTTTCCCCAAACATGAATTCCGTTTCTATATCCCTTGCTTTTTCATCTTCATAGAAATCAAAAAGCAGGCTGCGCATCATGGTCTGATTCCTGCTGTATACTTTTCCTGCCATAGAATAAATATACGGAAGCAGCCGATATCTCAGTTCAATGCTTTTTGCAATTGCATCATAGAAAATTTCCCCTTTCTCTCCAAAATTCCAGATTTCCCGAGGTGTATCTGTTCCATGAGACCGAAATACAGGAAGAAATGTTCCATATTGCAGCCAGCGAACATATAACTCCCGATACCCTGCGTCAGACACCCCTTCTTCATATCCCCCCTGCCAGAACCACTTTGGCAGCGGATCATTCTGACGATTGCATCCCCTTTTTTCCCAGTTCTCTTTCACCACAAAAAAACCACCAATGTCTAATGTCCAATAAGGGATACCGCTCATACACATATTGAGCCCTTCTTTTATCTGCTTTTCCAACGTATCCCAGGTGGCACAAATATCCCCGGACCAAAGAACTGTACCATATTTCTGAGAACCCGCATATCCGGAGCGGGTCAGATTCACTACTCTCCTTTCCTCCGTTTCTAATCTCTGATTTTCAAAAACTCCTTTTGCATGTGCCACTGCAAAAAGATTTGCCCTTTCCGCTCCCAAGTACTTTTTATGCTCCTCCCCGACAAGCTGATATCTTTCCCACGGTTCCCTGAGACAGCCTCCATCCCAATCCGGAGCAGAATAAGGTTCTGTGGAATCGCACCACCAGCCATCTATGCCCGCAGAGTACAATTCTCTTTTCACTTGACTCCAATAAGTCCGTCTGGCTTCCTCAGAAAACGCATTGTATGTAGAAAAATCATATAAGAGCTGTTTTTTTTCCAAAAATTCCTGGTTATTCTTCGTTCCCAAATTCATATTTGGCCAAATAGAAATCATAACCTTCGCATGCATCTCATGTATCTGCTTTACAGCCTCTGCAAAATCCGGATATCTCTTTTTGTCCAGAATCTTTTCTCCCCACGCATCCTTCTCCCAGGTATTCCAATCTTGAATAATTCCATCCAGTGGAATATTCCTTTTCCGGTACTCAGCAACTGTCTGAACCAACTCTTCCTGGTTATGATAGGATTCCTTGGACTGTAAATAGCCAAATGCCCACTTTGGAAGCATTGCTGCCTTTCCTGTCAAAAACCGGTATCCATCAATAATTTCATCCAGATTCTTTCCTGAGATCAAGTAGTAATCCAGCTGCTCTATTGCATCCAACATTAGGTAACTGCCGCGCGCATCATCATTCCAAATCATCAGGGAACCACAATCCACTAATACACCATAGCCTTGGTCAGAAATGAAGAATGGCACAGGTATCCGCATATTATGCTGATAAAGATACTGGGTGTTTCCTCTGTAGTTAAAAATCCCCTCCTCCCTCTGTCCTAAACCATGAATACGTTCTGTTTTCTTAAATTGAAAATGTAATTTTCCAGAATACCCTTCCTGTTTTTTTAAGGGCCGCAGGTTCTTCACCATATTACGTTCTCCATCCACCGTATATATACGCTCTATATCAGGTTGGTCCCCTAAAATCCCATATTCCTCAAACACTTTTTCCTGTAGTTCTTTTTCCTTTTCCGCCAGCAGCAGACAACCTGTTTTTCTATCTATCCATCTGAATTTTCCCGTGTCCTTTTCTATACTAACTTTCAACCTTTCTGTGCATATCTCTATTTCCTTCAGATGGTTTCTGACGTCTATATCAGCCTCTGCATGCGCTTCTATATCCAAAGGTGATTCTTGATTCATCTCTGTTTTTTTGTGAAATACACAGCGTATAATATTTTCTTTTATACCCTGCAAAAATAAATTTCCCTGATTTGTTTGAATTAATATTTCTTTTCCTTTCTTTTGGAATTTCCTGATTTCCATACCCTTTCCTCTCTTTCACAACAATTCTGTTTCCCGACATTCTTAGCCCTTTACCGCTCCGGCAGTTTGTCCCCCCACAATATACCGTTGGCATAACAAATACATAATAATAACAGGCAGGCATGTGAGTAATATATCGGCACATATTAAATTCCAGCTTTTCTCAAACTGCCCGAAGAAATTATAGACGGCCAGTGTCATTGGCCATTTCTCCGAGGAATTTAAGAAATACAATGGCATAATAAACTCATTCCAATCATTTAAGAAACATAAGACACCTGCAGTCACCATACCTGGCTTTAGCATTGGCATAATGATACTTATGAAAAGCCTTATGGGGCCGCACCCGTCAATCACTGCCGCCTCATCTAAATCGACAGGTATCTTGCAGACAAATCCATATAAAAGAAACACAGTAAAGGGAAGCTGTGTAGCTGTATATAAAAGAATTATACCCAGGGCAGTGTTATTCATCTGCACCATCTGCATAACCTTCATCAATGCCACATAATTTATAGGTATTACAATCCCAAGTACTAAATAAAAGTATACAATCCTATTTTTCCTTCCTTTTCTCCTTGCGAAGAAATAGGCTGCCATACTTCCCAGAAATATTGTAATCAACATGGCTGCACCTGCATAAAGCAAGCTATTAAAAAAGCTTTCCAGAAGTTTTCCCTGCTTAATTACAACTGCAAAATGCTCGACTGTCCAATTCTTTGGCAGCTGCAGAGAAAGAGTATATGTTTCCTCGACCGGTTTAAATGCATTGACTAAAATCAACAGCAACGGTATTATCATCGTAAGAGAAACCAGCCAGGCAATCAGATTTTGCATTACGCTCTTTAATCTCTTTTTGCTTTTTGCCCCCACTATTCATGCACCTCCTCTCGTGTAAGAAACTGAATTAAAAACACTCCGATGCAAACCATGAATATAAACATAAGAGAACTTATAGTAGTACCTACCGCATACATTCCCTGGGAAAATTGTTTAAACACTGCTGTATACATCACCTCTGTTCTATGTCCGGGCCCCCCGTTGGTAAGTGCGTATACCATATCAAATACTTTTAATCCGTACAACACATTCAGGACAATCGTAACCGCCAGAGTAGGTCTTAATAAGGGTAATGTAACATTTTTAAACTTACTGAAGCTTCCTGCTCCATCCACACCAGCCGCTTCATAATAAGACTCTGGTATAGCCAGGATCCCTGCAATTAAAATCGTCATAATATATCCGGTCCCGCGCCATATATCCACCCCCATAACTGACCAAAATGCAATTTTAGGATCTGTCAGCCATTTCTGAGTCATACTCTCTAACCCAATCATCCTGAGCATTTCATTCAATACACCCGTTTTAGGATTTAATATGGAGGTAAACACCAGACCGATAATCAATATAGACAATACTGCCGGCATATACATAATACTTCTATGAAAATTAATAGCTTTGACCCCTTTACTGAGTATTACTGCCAGCAGCAGGGCTAATACTGTTTTTATCACTGTAGTAACAGCCGTAAACAGCAGGGTATTGCCAATATACCCCATATAATTTTCGTTCACATTAAAGATGTTTTTGAAATTATCCAGCCCTACAAAGTTAACTTTTTCTGAATACGCAGACCAATCAGTAAAGGAATAGCCAATTCCAAGCAAACTGGGGAAGACATACAGAATACTATATATCAGCAATGCCCCCGCTGCAAAATACCATGGGTAAATCTTGTTGCTTTTCACAACGCACCCCTCCTTTTTCTTATTTATTTGGATTATATTACATACTCCCCCCTTTTTTACATGTATATTTCCCGTTACTTTATGCCATTTTTTAACCATTCATAGATTTTGTTTATGCATTATGCTATAATTATCAAAAACTTAGAGAAAGAAGGATGGATATTGAAATATTATAATAAAAAGGGGATTCAAAAAATTTTATTTTCCAATATCCTTTCTACCATGCTTATTATCCTAATCTGCACTACTGCCATTTTTTCCGTTGCGCTTTACAATAATATGAAAAACAATGTGATTGACAGTCTGCAGCAAACCTGCTCCGCCGTCTCTAAGGATATTGATTTACAGCTACACCAATTAGATACCGTGTGTATCAATATCCTTTATTCCAACTTGATAAAAAATACATTTGGAGAGTATTCCGATACCACCAGTCACTCCTCCTATCAAAACAAACAATATGAGTCCACACTTTCAGGCTATCTCACCTCTATCCGAGGAGTCTACAGCGATATTCGCCAGATTAACTTGTACAGCTTAAACGGTGGGTGCTATGGTACCGGAAATTTTATCGGCTATCAAGATATTAATGCCAGCCTGCAAGAATGGTATCTGCCTACCATAGAAGCAGGCGGTTCCCGCTATATTCCTACTGCAGCAAAAAATGCCTTGCTTTCCAAAAGTGCAGGCACAAATTTAGATCGCTACTATCTTTCCCTTTACCGCCTTTATTTCGATAATTATCACCAGCCACAGGGGATTATTGAAGTAGCACAATATTATGACACTCTATTTGAGCGTGCATATCATTTAGAAAGCAGCTACAATATTAAAATTATGATATACGACTCTGATGGAAATCTTTTATTTCCTATTGTACAGGAATCGACTCAACCTTTTCCTTACTTCAAATTTCAGACAACAGACTCCAATGTAATAGAAGAAAACATCAATGGCAAGAATGAATTAATGTGCTTTTCCAATATGGAAGAAATGGATTTCACTGTAGTTGCCGCCATCCAGAAAAATGAACTGTTTGCCCCTATATACACTTCTTTAGCCACGGTAATGCTGTTGCTTTTGGCTGCTACGCTTTTCTGCTATAAGATAGCACTTGCCCTATCCAGACGTCTCAGCGCGCCATTGACGGAAATGTATCATTACCTTACAAATTCCGAGGGAATCAATCAACAAATTGAACTTCCACTGGAAAACTCCGGAGTTCTGGAAATAGATGCCTTGAAAGATTCATTGAAGCACTTCCAAAAAAGACAAAAAGAAACGATTGATTCCATGCTGCTTTTAAAGGAACAAGAAGTGCAGTCACAAATGCTTGCCTTACAGTCACAAATGAATCCTCATTTTCTCTATAATTCTTTATCTACAATCAATGCTATGGCGGAAGAAGGTATGAACGAAGAAATCAGTGTCATGTGTAATAATATTACTGAAATATTGCGATATATATCCTCTAATAAAAAGCAAGTCACATCTTTGGAAGAGGAACTGGAACATTGTACTCACTATCTTCAATGCCTGCAATTAAGATATGAAAATGCATTATCTTATACAATTGACGTGGATGATGAAATGTTAGAATTGCCTATTCCGAAACTCTGTACACAGCTTCTTGTAGAAAATGCCGTTAAATTTACTACCAAAACTACTCCTCCCTGGCACATTTCAATTGAAGGACGCAGAGACAAGAACCAGTGGTATGTATGTGTCCGGGACAATGGGCCAGGATTCCAGGAAGATGTTATAAAGACCTTGCATAAGCAAATAGATGAAATAAATAAAAATGGACTTTTACCATGTCTGGAACTAAACGGAATGGGGCTATTAAACATTTATATACGTTTTTATCTAATTTACCATGCAGTCTTTATCTTTGAACTTGGCAACCAAAAAAGCGGCGGTGCTTTTGTAACGATAGGAGGAAAAACCAATGAAGAAGCTCTCAAGCTTTAATATTATGCTGGTAGAAGATGAAGCCTTGTTGATGCGGAGCCTCTCAAGGCATATAGAACAACTGAACCTGGGATACCATGTAGTATCCCAGAAAGAAAATGGATTAGATGCGTTAAGAGCTATAGAAACCTGTGATCCCCACGTTATCATCACAGACCTGCTCATGCCTGCTATGAACGGACTGGAACTTATTAAACATGTACATGCTAAATATCCTCATATCCAGACTGTAATTCTCTCTGGCTATGCTGAGTTTGGATATGCGCAGGAAGCCTTAAAATATAATGTATCTGATTATTTGCTAAAACCTGTCGAGCAGGATAAATTAGATGACTGTCTGTCAAAAATCAAAATAAAGCTCTGCCATACCTATGAACTTAAGGAAGATTTGACTTCCAATTATCAGCATGGAGAGCAGCTCGCTGAACATATATGCTTATATTTCCGTGAACACTATATGGATGATATAGATTTAGGCATTTTGGCTCAGAAATACGGAATCAGTTCTGCTTATCTTACCAAAATCTTTCGAAAATACCACGGAGACACTCCCTTAAAGTATTTAACAGATATTCGGATTTTTCATGCCAAGCACCTATTGCGTAATACAGAACTTACCATCAAAGAAATAAGTGAGCGCGTAGGATACACAGACCAATTTCATTTTAGCCGCGTCTTTCACAAAGTCACTGGAACCAGCCCCAGTATTTTCCGAAAATAATTTTCAGGCGGGAAAGCAGCTTAGGACGAATTTCGTTTGATAGGAGATAAACTTTTATTCGTATAGCCCCAAACTAGGAAAAAGAATATTAAAAAGGAAAAGAACATCCTGGCAGGAAATTTCCATGATGAGGAAATGTAGAATCCCGTGGGGATGTTCTTTTTTGTGGGTAAGGGGTTAAAAATCGGCATTACCCGGCAGCCTCTGTGAACTTAGATACGAATTATTCTTTACTAATTGTCAATTTTTATTAATGATAGATAAACCAGCGGCTTCTCTATTCTTTGTCCATCTTTTTATAATATATGTCTTTATTCAGCACGCCTTCCTTGAAGTTTATGATCAGATTCGTCGCCGCATCTCCGATTACGTTCAATGTAATAACAGCCATGCCCGGCAGATAATTCATCGCGAGTACAAGAGAATATCCGATCATGCACAGGTCACTGTTGAACCCCAGTCCGGTCATGACCACATATACCATTGTGGTACCGGCCACCGGGATTGCCGGTGTTCCCATTGCCGTGCAGATAGATAGGAATGCAGCAACAATCAGAGTCGAAGGCTTGATATCGATTCCGGCAGCCGTTGCGATAAATGTCACTGCAATCATGTGCATCGCAGTTGTCCCGTTCATATTGACCGTCATTCCTGTAGGTAGGACAAAACTGCTGATTTCTTCCGTACATCCCAGTTCATCCACACAGGTTCTTGTATTCAGCGGTAATGTTGCTGCGGATGAATTGGTTGCTGCTGCAAACAATCCAACTTTAAATGTTTTCTTCATGAACGGAATCGGATTCATCCGTGTTGTCAGCATGATTCCGATCGGATAAATCGTAACTACCAGTGCCAGGCTGACAACGATCGTTGTCATGATCCACACCAGCGTGGGACCGATATATTCAATCCCATATACTGCAAGGGTTCTTGTAATCATACAGAAAATTGCTATGGGACCGGCTTCATCAATCAGAAAGTCCAGAAATCGCTGTACAATCTCGTTTAAATTCTCAAGAACCTTTTTCAATGGCTCTGCCTTTTTCCCCATTGCCGTCATGCACAGGCCCATGATAATGGCAACTACTACTACAGACAGGATGGAACTGTTAGATGAGAATACGGAAAAGATATTAGACGGCACGGCATTTACAATTGTGACCAGGGGGTTATATCCTTCCATGGTGACCGCCTCTGTCACCATCTCTCCCGGAAGCTTTACATCAAACCAGCCCATACTTTTCACGAAATAGGCCGCCGCTCCTGCGAGGGCTGCAGCCACCGCATAGAAACAGATATATGTAATAAATGTCTTTCCTGCAATCTTGCCTAGGCGCTCCGGATCTGCCAAACTGCAGAGCGCCAGGCTCAGAGAGGTGATGACCAGCGGAACAATCGACATCTGAAGTCCCCGCATAAATACCTGCCCGATAATATAGAACAGCCCGATTCCTTCGATTCCGTCTGTCGCCGTGATATCCTGAAAGAAAATGGCATGAATCGTATTCCAGACATCACTGTTTCCATTTCCAAGCAGAAATTCTCTCAGCAGCAGACACAAAAAACCGGCGCAGAATCCGAACAGTACTGCAAACATCATCCGCCTGATGATCGACATTTTTTTCCTTCTCTTACCCATAAATTCCACCAACCTCTTCCTTCTTTGTTTTTGCTTTACATCGCTTCTCTATTTTTGGTTTTCCAAGAACGTCTCCGGCTTTCCCTCCCAACCTGTATTCCCCGTTATCAAGAAGAAAGAAATGCCGGTTTTTAGGGATTTACTCATACTTTTAAGGTTACGCGCCCCTGTCTTTGATCTACTTTTATTTTACATTTTATGGTGATTAATGTCAACATCATTTCTGTGTTTCAAATATTTTTAGTTGTTATTCACAACTTATCTATCCTATTTTTATGCATATTTTTGTTTTCAAAGCAATTTATTCTTTGTTTCAAATATTTTTACAGTCCATCGAGTCCATAACAAAGAAAGCTGCCCAAAATGGCAGCTTTTCTAATGGAGTTTGTTTCACAGTATAGCCGAAAACTCATGTATTCAGTTTTAGTTTATGGGTGTAGTCATTAATATATAAGCTCTATCCCGTTCTCCCTGCAGTAATGTATCCAGATATCGCTGGGCTGTCTGTCTGTGATAATATAGTTTACACTCTTCAGATCAATCAGGCATACGAATGCCGTCTGGTCAAACTTGGTATGATCCGCAAGGAGGGCCACCTCATCCGCCTGCTCAAGCATAATCTTCTTAATCTCCGCCTCGCTTTCATTGGAGTCCTGGACACCCTTTTCAATATCCACGCTTTTGCAGCTGATTAGGGCCACGCTGACATGGTATTTGGACATGTTGCTCTTCGCGAGCTGTCCCTGGAGCGACAGCGATTTCTTATTAAATTCGCCTCCCACGGATATGACATTTACCGCGGACTGCTGAAATTCACGGAATACTTCCGTGGAGTTGGTGACAATCGTGACATCCGGATTATCCTGCATCAGCTTCAGCGCCTCCATAACGGTGGTGCTGGAGTCTGCGATAATCGTGTGCTTTCCCTCAAGCAGCTCTGCCGTCTTGCGGGCGATATTCTGTTTTTCTTTCAGATTCTTAGACATTCTCTTATAAAAATGAATGCCTTCCTTCTGTACATCCGCATTCCAGATCGCTCCGCCGTGGATCCTGGTTACAACGCCCTCGGCTTCCAGCTTATCCAAATCCCTGCGGATTGTCTCTTCCGTCACGGAGCACTGACTGCTCAGCTCCGCAACAGATACTTTCTTCATATTCTGAATACATTGCCTGATGACCATCAGTCTCTCTCTGCTCGACATGCTTTCCTTCCTCTTCTCATTACTATTTTCAGTGCCTGTTTTCTTTAATAATATACCCGCCACTTGAGTTTTAGCAAGAGTTTTTTCCTTTGAAAGCATTTTTTCCTCCTTCGAACCACAAATTATTTCTTCGAAATGCGCAGTATCGGCTTTCGGGGTTCTTCTATTGATCTATGGCTTCCGCCATTGCACGCATTCTGAGCAGGTCAGAAGCGGAGATCTGGATGTCTGCCGCTTTTGCATTAACCGCGATCTGCTCTGCTGTTGTAGCGCCGCTCAGCAGGTTGATGTGCGGTCCCTGGTTCATGATCCATGCAAGTGCAAGCGTCGGAATATTGCAATTGTATTTTTCGCAGAATGGTTTCCAGTCATCCATCATATCCATCGCCTTCTGCATGTTCCCCGGCTGGAACCATTTCTTGTTTGCACGGGCGCCTGTGGGCACATAGTCTCTTGGAAGGGTTCCTGTCAGAAGTCCCTGCTCCAGCGGGGAATATGCCTGGAGTGTTACCTGATGTTCTTTGCAGATCGGCACCAGCTCCTCCTCAACCGCACGGTCAAGAACGCTGTATTTTCCCTGTACAATATCCAGTTCTCCGTATTTTACGTATTCTGCAATGTGCTCTTTTGTCACATTAGCAGCACCGATTGCTTTAATTTTACCTTCCGCCTTCAACTCATTGAGCACTTCCATCGTCTCGGAGATCGGGGTAAAGAATGGCTCTACTGCCTGCCAGTGTGTCATATATACATCGATGTAGTCTGTCTGCAGTCTTCTCAGGCTCTCTTCGATCTCCTCACGGATGGATTCCGGTGACAGATTTTTATACAGCTGGGTGTCTCCGACCTTGTTGAACAGGGCGCCCTCTCTAGTCCATACGATGCCACATTTTGTTACAAGGCATACTTTTTCGCGGTCTACTTCTTTTAAGGCTTTACCGACGATAACTTCACTGTTTCCAAAATTATATCCCGGCGCGGTGTCGATCAGGTTGATCCCGAGATCTACTGCCTTTACGATAGTGTCGATACAGTCGCGCTCATCCAGGTCGCCGTTCCACGCCGGACCTCCGCCGATTGCCCATGTCCCAAGACCCATTTTGGAAATCTGTGTGCCTGATTTTCCTAACTCCATATATTTCATTTTTCTCACCAATCTTTCTGAATTTCTATATGTTATACCTTATTCTGCAGCTTTGCTGCAGACCCGCCCGCAGGGCATGTATTACGGGATGCCCTTTGGGTATACCTTGTTCTGCAGCTTTGCTGCAGACCCGCCCGCAGGGCATGTGTTACGGGGTGCCCCTTGGGTATTCTCGATTCTGCTGCCTGTGATACTCTTCCAGCCGCGCATCCACCTGCGCCCTGTTCTTCACACCTGTTGTCGCCCCAATACTCTGGACACTGATGGAGGCAGTCACATTTGCAAATTCCGCACACTCTTTCAGGCCTTTGCCTTCCAGGATGGCTGTAATAAAGCCGGATGCAAAGTTATCGCCTGCGCCGATCGTGTCAATCGCCGTTATGCCCTGCATTGCAGGAACCTCCAGGACACTGCCGTCCCGGCTCTTGATGAAACATCCTTTTTTACCGGTCTTAATCACGACATGCCCGATTCCACAGCCCAGAAATGTATCCGCTACCTTATTCAGTTCCGTCTCTCCCGTCATCATGCAGGCTTCCTCGTAGTTCGGGAAGAAATAATCCACATAGCCCAGTGCTTCCCTGATATCGTCCAGCGTCTCGCCAAGCCTTGCCTTGATCATATCTGCACAGATAATCATGCCCTGTTTCTTTGCTTCCTGAAAAATCCGCACCAGCGCTTTGCAGTCCAGAAGAGGATTATTGAAAATGCTGGCGAGTGAGAGTAGCCTTGCTTCGGACAGTTTGGAAAGGTCCACATCATCGATGGTCATTTTCCACAGGCTTCCATTTCGGTTTGTAACAAATGTCCGTTCCCCATCCTCTGTCACGAGCCCTACATTGATGGAGGTATCAACGCCTTCCCTGACCCGGATCCCTGAATCGTCAATCCCGTTCTTTTGGCAGTGTTCCCGGATGAAAGCGCCGACCGCATCTTTGCCGACCATGCTCATCAGCCCGATCCTGTGTCCAAGCCGGGACATGATTGTGGCCTCGTTAATTGCATCTCCGCCGATCGTCATAGATATCTGTTCCAGCGGATATGACTCTATCTCAAACATATCTCTGCATACCGGCCGCAGCGGGATATCAACAACCGCTGCACCCACACAGATTGCATCCAGTCTTTTTTCCACGTTTTATTCCGCCTTTCCGTCGTCTCCAAACAGATAGATTTTCTCCAGTGCACGCTGTTTTACTGCCGCTCTTACCGCTCTTTCCACCTCCAGGAATGGTTTTTCCACATTTGCCGCAATGGCAGTCATAGCTGCCTGACACAGTTCTGTGTGGATGTTGATTTTTGCGATTCCAAGGGAGATGGCCTTCTTAATATCCTCGTCGCCGATTCCGGAAGCTCCGTGAAGTACAAGCGGAACGGATACGGCGTCTCTTACTTTTTCTACCACCTCAAAGTTCAGCTGCGGCTCGGAAGTATAAACTCCATGCTGGTTTCCGATTGCTACTGCAAGGGAATCACATCCTGTGCGCTCTACGAATTCTGCTGCCTGGGAGGGATCTGTGTACTGATAGCTTGCCAGTGCCTCCTCATATACCGTCTCATTTCCCACGTGTCCCAGTTCCGCCTCAACCGGGATTCCCAGTGGATGGAAATAGTCTACCACTTCTTTTGTCAGTCGGATGTTCTCCTCAAAATCATATGCGGAAGCATCTCTCATGACAGAGTTCATGCCATGGTTGTAGGCGTTCTGTACGATCTCCATGCTGCGGCCATGATCCCAGTGCGTAATGACCGGAACCGCCGCTTTCTTTGCCATAGAAACCATCATGTGGGAGAAGTCCTCAAATGAGGTATTCCCTACAAACCCGGTTCCGAAAGAAATGATGACCGGAGCCTTGGATTCTTCTGCTGCATCAATAACACCCATCAGCATTTCCGCATTCCATACATTAAAGTGCGGAATTGCAAACTTTCCTGATTTTGCTTTATTTTCCCAATATCTGATATCTGCTAACATTTTTTATTCCTCTCTTCTCTTCCTTAATCACACACTTTGACTACGCCTTTTACCATCTCTGTTTTCTTAACCGGGTCAATCGCTTCTTCGAATGCCTTCTGAACCTCCTTGTAATCATAGATGTTGGTAACCATATCTTTTACATTAAACTTACCGGAAGCAATCGCATCGATCGTCTGCGGGAAATTATTGCAGTAGCGGAATGCGGTCTGAATAGTAACTTCGCGGTTGATCTTCAGAAAATCGATCGGCACCGGTTGGGACTGTGTGCCCACCATCATGATCTTTCCGCCGCGGCTGACGATCTGAACGGCCTGCTGTGCCGTGAATACCGCGCCTGCCGCCTCAAATACAAGGTCTACGCCATGGTCCCCGTATAGTTCCGGTGATCTGAGCACAGCAACCGTATCCTGCTCCTTTCCGTTGATTACCCTCTTCGCTCCGAGTTTCATTGCAAGATCCAGACGTTTTTCAATCACATCCACCACCGTGATATCTGTTGCGCCAAGGCTCTTGCAGGCCTGCATTGTCATCAGGCCGATTGTGCCGCCGCCCAGAATCACGATGCTCATGCCTGGCTTTGCACCTCCGAGAATTGCTGCGTGCATTCCAACTGCCGCCGGTTCAACCAAAGCGCCCTCCAGTGTGGTCATCCCCTCCGGAAGATGGTATGTCCATTCTTCCGGATGGGTCATGTACTGTGTCAGTGCGCCTTTATAATTCGGCTGTGTAGCCATGAAATCAACGCCCGGGCAGATGTTATAACGTCCGGTCCGGCAGTATTCGCATGTATCATCCGGCACACCCGGCTCGATCAACACTTTATCGCCCACTTTAAACCTGGTTACCTTTGCCCCGATTCCCACTACTTCACCTGCAACTTCATGTCCCAGGCCGATCTTCTGGTTCGGGTCTTTCGGCGGGATAAACGGCCCGCATTCGAATCCGTGGATATCGGATCCGCACATGCCGACATACTCAACCTTCATGAGAATCTCATGGTCTTTCGGCTCCGGAACCGGACATTCCTGAATCTCAAAGTGTTTCGGGGTTACTAAGATTGCTTCCGAATTTTTCATATGATATCCTTCCTTTCTGTGCAAAGGGGTCTGACCCCTTCTGTTATTCTACGTTTCCAATGTCCTCAACAGATTCGCCTCTTGTCTCTACGCCAAAGATGAAAATGCATACAGCAATGATTGCAGCAACGATAGAAATCAGTACAAACACTCCCGTGCTTCCAATGGAGCCTGCAATGTATGTCACAAGGAACGGGAAGAAAATATTGCTGACGCGGCCCATTGCGTTACAGAATCCGGAACCGGACATTTTTGCTGAGGTCGGCCACATTTCCGGGACGTATACCGCGGATGCGTAGCATACGTACATGTAAATAAATGTATTGAGGAAAAATGTAGTTACAATTAATGCGGTCATTGTGGTCTGCTGTCCTGTAATAATTCCCATGACAGCCATAGCAATCAGCAGGATCACCCCCATAACGCGTCTCGGAATTTTATCCATGATCAGAGATGCGATAAAGATTCCAAAAGGTGCGCCGAACAGTCCGAACATGGTCATAAACTGTGACTGTGATGTGTCATAACCTAAGGACCTTAATAGGGACGGCATCCAGGTCATCAATGTGTACTGGATCGTATTCATGCCGATCAGAACAAGGGAACCTACAATCGTTCTTTTTAAAAGCTTGCCCTTGAACAGTGCTGAATATGGCAGCTGCTTTACCTGCTTTGCTTCTTCTGTTACAGGCGGCAGTTTTTCACCTGTGGATGCTTCGATCTCTTTTTCAATCTTTGTCATGATCTCATCGGCTTCTTCTAATCTGCCCTGAGATTCCAGCCATCTCGGTGATTCCGGGTATTTCTTCGCAATCAGGATGGATGCGATGATGGAAAGAACAGACGGGATCATGAACTGAATTCTCCAGTTCATCATATAGCTGACGCCTGTTGAAACTATTAAAAATGCGATACCATTGCAGATTGGATGTGCCCAGTTGCCGATGAAGGAATTCCGGCTTGACCATACCCCGCGGTTTCTGCCCGGTACATATTCGGTAAAACCGGCGAACAGTACGACCAGAAGTGCACCGAGACCGAATCCTTGAATCAGCCTGAAAACATAAAGTACGTAAATATTGGGTGATATTGCGCCGCCCACCATTGCGATGATATGTATAATTTCATATAAAAGGATGCTCTTTTTCCGGCCGATCTTATCGCCGATCGGCCCGCCCACTAGAGCGCCGAAGAGCTGACCGGCTGTATATGTAGTCCCCCACATTGCCAGAAGCTTTGTTCCCGGCTCCAGCCAGTGAATCTCATTCAGGAGGATATTCTGGACTGCTCCTCCGATTCCATTTGACCAGCAGACCAAAAGTGCAAAGGCGGATACCAGCCACATTTTGATATGCCACCCTGAATTCGGAAGACGATCCAGCCTTGCACCGATATTCACATTTTTTGTATTTGAATTCATAACCTTTTCCTTTCTCTATCTCATTCTTTTGATACTTTTTTATATTCCGTATATTCATGCCGTAAAGGCTGCTCCCGCCGGCAGGCGCTTGGAACTTCCTGCCGGATCTCAGAATTATTGATCCAAAAGAGCGCTTTCCACTTCTTTTTCCATGATTCCCCACGCTTTTTCTATATCTTTATCTTTGTTCCAAAGCGCCGGCGGTCCTAAAACCACAACATCTGCCCCGGCTTCATACAGAGGCCCGTATATGTCTGCATTCATGGAGCCGTCTGCCTCGATTAAAAAGTCCAGCCCCATCTCCTCTCTCCATTGTACAAGAGTTCTGATTTTGTCATACATCTGGACAATCACTTTCTGGCCTGCATATCCCGCGTCTACAATCATAATCGTAACTTTGGAAAGCAGCGGCAGGTAATACCGGATTGCCTCCAGCGGCGCGGCAGGATTCATTGCGATTCCCGCCTTGCAGCCCAGGGAAAGGATCTTGTTAATCGTGACAAACGCATCGCTCTCAATACAGTCCGTATGGGGGGTGATATAGGCTGCTCCCGCTTCAGCGCAAGCCTCGATGTAATCCTGGGGATGTTTTACCATTAAATGTGCGTCCATGGGTGTATGGACTACCTTCCCCAGCACGGTCATAAAATCCGGTCCCACGCCAAATGTCTTTACATAATTTCCGTCCTTGATATCAATATGCAGAAAATCGGCCTTTTCGTCGATGCAGCGTACCTGGTGTTCAAAATCATATAAGTCACAGCATCCCATGGATGGTGCAAGCAGTAATTTTTTTTCCATATTCACTCGCTCTCTTATTCTCCAACTAAGTTCCATATGTTCTTTATTTTAACCCTTATTTAATCTTCAAAGTCATAGTGGAAAATTACTTTGATCGCTTCTTTATCTGCCATAGCCTTAAATCCTTCTTCCCACTGTGAAAGCCCCAATCTGTGGGTGATCATCGGCTGTACTTTGATCATTCCTGATTCCAGAAGGCGGAGTGCATTCCTCCAGGATGTGGAGTCATATGCCATGTGTCCGATAATGCTCTTATTCCAGGATGTAATATCGTTGATGGAGAACTCAAGCGGCTTGAATCCCATGCCTACACGGACAACCTCGCCGTTCGGACGAAGCATCTCGATAGCCTGCTTCAGTGCGATGTTGGCGCCGGAGCACTCTACAACCAGCCCCAGATTGTCTCTTCCGCAGATCTCGGTACATCTCTTCACGACATCTTCTTTGGATCCGTTAACTACATGTGTGGCACCCAGTTCTTTTGCAACGGCAAAACGGACTTTTTTGTCTTCTTCCAGGCCGACCATTACGATATTGACTGCCCCCATGATCCTTGCAACCTGTACAGCGAATAACCCGAGCGGTCCGGTTCCGAATACAACAACGTCCTGTCCCGGAAGGAGATGGGCCTGCTGTGCGATTGCTTTGTAAGAGTTACAGATCGGATCGAGTACTGCTGCCTCTTCATATTTAACATTCTCCGGAATCTCCCAGATTGCATGTTTATGTATTCTCAGGATCTCTCCCGGAACCTTGCAGTATTTTGAAAAGCCGCCGCCCCAGGTATTGTTGTCCAGTCCAAGGTTCACCTTGTTCTCGCAGCAGAGGAAGTCGCCCTGTTCACATGCCGGGCAGACACCGCATACATGGGCGCTGTTGTCAGATACTACCCGCTGTCCGACCTTCCAGTCCTTCACCAGCTCCCCGACCTTCACGATCTCGCCTGCGAACTCATGTCCGCGGATGGAATTGAATTCATCGGAACCGTTGTCCACTTTGTAATGCTTCATGTCTGCACCACAGATTGCCGCTGCCTTGATCTCAATAATAATGTCCTCCGGTCCGCATTCAGGCTCCGGCACATCTATCATCCGATATCCACCAAACTCTTTACCATACCTTGCTAACGCTTTCATAATTATTCTCCTTTTTATAAACATATATTTTATTGCTGCTTTGCAAAATCTGTTTCCGGCCGGAAACGTTGTTTCTTTTGATTTAACTAAATTTTACACCCGTCCTTTGTTTTAGTCAATCATTTTCTGTGTTTTAAAGGTAAATTCGTCATTTTATACAGATAACACTACCGTTTCAAATGTAAAACTCCTGTTTTATCGTCTTTAATCTTGTGTATTTTTACAAATATCTTTGTTTCAAAGATTTTTCCTAGTTTTTATTGAAATACCTATACTTTAAGAATCTCATTTTAAATTTTTTTCGTTAAAAGTTAAAAAGATCATTTTCCCTCTGCTTCATACTGACTCAGGAAAATGATCTTTTATTAAAAGGGGTCTGACCCCTTTGCAGGATGGTCTGTCCTTTTTATTCAATTATTTCATAATCTAGATGCTGGTACTGCTCATACCAATATTTTCTCACTATTGCATCACAAACAGTACAAGATACTGTATGATGAAAAACAGCGCAAGCCCCCATGCATACTTGTCCATACAGCCCGGAAGATCTCCGGCCATTTCCGGGTTTTCTTTCATTTGAAGCCGGATTTCAAGCCGGCATCCCTTCAGCGTATAAGTATCGGCTGTCTGATCCGGCTGTCTTTTATGAAGTATACTGGCCAGATATCCGATTCCCATAGTAAGTGCCAATCCTGTCACATTATACCAGAGATAGTTGACCGGAAACAGCCGTGCCAGTATCACAGTTCCTGCCACACCTGCGAAGAACCCTATAGAAACCCCAAAATCATTTGCCTTTTCCGTAAGCATACCCAGTAAAAACATCCCAAGAATCGCTCCGCACAGATATGAAATATAGCTTCCCACTGTAGCCAGTATGGAGGCGGTAGTATCCATATATGCAAAGGAAGCAAAGATAACGATAATAACGGCCATTGTCAGTGTAAAGTATCGCGAAACCTTAAGTGACGCCTCACGTTTCCCTTTTAATACCCTTTTTTCATAGATATCTTTAATAAATACAGTTGCCATAGAATTCAACAGGGAATCCACACTTGACATAGCTGCAGCGAAAATTCCGGCAATAATGCATCCCATCACTCCCACAGGTACCTGGTCTGCGATAAATTGAATCATTACCTGATTTGTATTCTTAAATACTTGGCCATTATATACCGAAAACATAATAAATCCGATTATCATAAATAAAAAGTACATGGTATTCATCAGGATTCCGCTCGTTAAAAGAGAGCGTTTCACTACTTTCACTGATTTAGCAGCAAACATACGCTGCACTTGTGACTGGTCAGCCATATAATACTGCATCCAGAGAATACCGCCTCCCAGCAGGGTCACGAAAAAACCGTTTTCTGCCTCCAGGCTGAGTGAAAAGTCCAGTGCCGTCAGTTTTCCAGCCTCCCGTGCCACCTGAATGGTGTCCCAAAAGCCGATATCTAAATTCTGCAGTGCCAGGAAAACAATTGCGAACAGCCCGCCCCATACCACTGCCATCTGAATAGCATCCGTCCATATCACAGCCTTGATACCCCCTAAAAGTGTATACCCCGTGGATATAATCACAATGAGTACTAAAATGAAACGGATATCCCAACCGGTCAGCTGACTGATGATGAGTGATGGAATATAAACCATAGAACTCACCTGAATCAGGGCCGTCACTAAAAAACCGGCGGCCCCAAGAATTCTGCTCTTTTCCCCAAACCGTTTCTGCAGATATTCATAACATGAAGTAACCCGGATGTGATATAAAAACGGCAGAAACCAGCAACAGACAATAGCCAGCACAAGGGGAATGCTGGCATTTAGCATAAAGGCCTTCATTCCGGACTGGTAAGACCAGCCCGGACCTCCTATCAGACCATTTCCACTGATTGTAGTTGCGGCAATAGACAGCGCCACCGGCATCCAGCCCATTGACCGGCCTGCCACAAAGTAATCTTCCTGTGTTTCATTCCCTCTGCCCAGCCTGACTCCCATATAAAGCAGGCCGCCCAGATAAATCACAATAATTCCCAGATCGATAATTGACATGTTTCTCCTCCACACCTCATACTGTCTCTGCTATAGCAGGCCTGCCATACATGGCATCCCGGCCGGCGACATGCTTCTTGGGCGCTGGCTATTGTGCGGCCTGCCCTGTAAGCTGTTTTGCTGCTTTTTCCTTTTTATCCATTGTTACAACAATGGCTCCGAAGGCAACCGCTAATACAGCAATCACGCCTCCCGCAAGCCGATATACATTCGCGACGCCAATCGCATCAACAAGCGTACCGCCAACAACACCTGCAACCGTATTTCCGACTCCTGCATACATGGCAACCGCAAAGGTCTGCGCAGTACTGGAAAGCTCCTTCTTCGTAATACGTGCGATAAAGGATACGGATGCCGGCAGGAACAGTCCGTAAGATAATCCTTGCAGCGCAGTCATCCAGATTAACTGCGTCGGTGTTGTGGCAAAGGATGGAAGCAGGACTCTCAGTATGAAAAAGCACATTGAGATAAACAGCAGATGGGAGTCCTTCATTTTCCTCAGAATAATCCCTGCGAGAAATAATGCCGGCACCTCACTCAGTCCCAGTACGGACCATGCATACCCCAGCTGTTCAGTAGTACCTCCCACCTGCGTCATCAGGGTCGTCAGGAAACCGTGCGCCGAACGGAACGCTACATATAGTAAAGTCGCCACAATGACAAATGCCACGTATCCATAATTTGTTGCTAACAGCTTTAAGTCTGTAAACTTTACTTTTTCCTTTTCAATAGAATTGTTTGTATCCTTAGGTCCAAGGCAGCCCAGGACTGCAATTACCATCATCGCAATGAATAGTATAAACATCCACTGGAACCCGTTTTTATCGAAAAAACCGCCCACAATCGCCGATGTGGCCGCATATCCTAAGGAGGCAATGCCACGTGTAATACCGTAATTTGTGGTTGGGTTAATCTGCGCATCCAGTACAGTCCAGTTGTCAATCAGAGGATACACCGCCTGAATGACAAATGAGATTGAGGTGGAGAAAAACAAAATCGCCATATAACTGCTTCCCGTAAAATAAAACAGTGCCGCCAGCACCGATCCGCCAAGCAGGGTACATATCATTACTTTTTTAATGGACCCGATTCTATCACAGATATAACCGAATACAGGCTGCCCGATAATACTCGCCAGTGAGTTGGCCGATATAATAACCCCCAGCTGTGTGTTAGAGCATCCCAGACTTAATATATAAGGACTTAAGTAGGCAAACAGGATACAGAATCCCGCCCAGTATGCCGTCTGGATTATTGTAAAGCTAATATTCTCTTTTGTAAAAAATTTCTTTAAACTCATCCTTCTCTTCTCCTTTATCCGCGCTCATTCTTTATGGTTCAAAACTAAACTGCAGCGTATACTTCATTGTTTCTTCATTTAATTTATATATATCTTTCAGTTCTGGCCCGCAGCTCTGCGATCCAATCCCACTCATTTTATAATCAAGGCACAAAACCGAAGCGGACGATTCCTGCAATTCATGATTATGCTTTTTCATCGTCAGCTCTTCCTGAGTAAAGGGAAGAATCTGGAATGAGAAAGTGTCCTCTGATGATACCGATATTGTCTGGCCGGCTGCATTTTTTACAGCTGCCTCGTAAGTATGTAGATGACTTCCGTTTTCCTGCGGCCTTATGTGCTCCTCCATCATCCCTCTGACCGTCGCCTGATAGCGTCCGAATCTGGATGCCTGGTGCTTGTCCACGTAGGCATCTTCCGGTCCGTATCCCATGTATGAAACATTGTCAAATTTCTCCGGAAGAAACATACGTATCCCAAACCTTGGAAGATACGGCATCTCCGGATTTTTCGTTCCCTCGATATCCGTCACTATTGTTCCATCCGCAAAGATACGCCAGTAAGATTCCACCCCCACGCATGTTTGGATATGCGAAGCTGCCAGTTCAAGAGAAGAATGGATTAGAATGCTTTCCACTTCTTGTGATACCTCCGTCTGTCTGACACAAGCTTGTATCCTGTCGTATCCTGCTTTGATCCATTCCAGCTTTGCCAGGCGGTCATTGTCTGTCGGGGCTCTCCAGATATTATACTGTATCGGCACATTTGTGTACATACAGCCATGACAGATGATCCTGTCAGGAGCACCTTTATACTTATCAAAACGGTATTCAAATGCTTCGCCGGATACCAGGATATATCTCTCCTCTTCTCTCACCTGTATTTTCCCTTTTACAGGATTTGCAGGCGCCGTTTTATAGTCTTCCTTCAGGAAAAATTGATCAAATCCCAAAACTGCATCTTTTCCTGCAGCCTCTTTCCCACTGACCGCCCGGTATTCCAAAGTCAGTGTCCAGACGCCTTGTCCCAGCGGCGGTATGGTGAGCTGATACTGTTTCTTTTTATGCGCCGGATGGCAGGAGGGGTACAGATTATTCTGATCGATTATCCTGCCGTTGCATGCCACCTCGTAATGAATGTAAAGCCTTTCTTCCAGACTTGTGAAGTCCATTTTATTCTCCAGCTCTACCACACCATTTACCTGATCCGTCAGTACAGCACGTACCGGACGGTGCACATTTTTAAATTCCTTAAGCCCATTATGGGGAGTTCTGTCCGGAAACACCAGTCCATCCACACAAAAGTTATCGTCGTGCAGTTCTTCGCCAAAGTCCCCGCCATAGCTGTAGTTATCCCTGCCGTTTGCCGTTTTCCCCATATATACGGCATGGTCGCACCATTCCCAGACGAAGCCTCCCAGTATTCTGGGATTTGCCTCAAATACCTTTTGATAATCTTCCAGGTCACCCGGGCCGTTTCCCATCGCATGTGCATATTCAATCAGCATATATGGTTTGTTCCATTCCGGTTTTTTCAGGTATTCTTCTATCCCCTCAACGGAATCATACATTCTTGTATATAAGTCCAGCATGGATACATCATTGCTGTGTCCACCGGTTTCCCATATGCTGCCTTCATACTGCAGCAGGCGTGATGGATCAAATGTCTTGACCCAGCGCGCTGCCACCTCCATGCTTGGTCCATAACCGGCTTCATTGCCCAAAGACCAGATGATGACACAAGTTCTGTTTTTGTCACGGATGACGCACCTTTGTACTCTGTCCATGACGGCCGCTGAAAACACCGGATTCTGTACAATATCGCCATACGTCCCGTCACAGGATCCTCCGTATTTTTCAGCTGCCCCGTGTGACTCCAGGTCTGCTTCATCCAGAACATAAAACCCGTATTCATCACAAAGTTCCATAAACCACGGCGCATTAGGGTAATGGCTGGTTCGGATAGCATTCACATTGTGCTGCTTCATGAGGTGCAGGTCCCTTACTGCCTGTTTCCGGTCTATGGCCGCCCCCGTCACCGGATCAGAATCATGCCGGTTCACCCCCCGGATTTTTATAGGTACCTGGTTTAGGAGGACTACAGATTTTTCAATTTCAATCTGCCGGAAACCGATTCTCTGTATAATGGTCTCCTCCTCGGAAACCAGTTTCAGCGTATAAAGTTTTGGCTGCTCCGCATTCCAGAGCACCGGATTTTTAACTGTAAACTGCAGCCGGTCGCCCTTGCCCTCAATTTCAGCAAGCGTTTCCCCCTCAGGTGTTTCCAATATCCCCCTGAGATGAGCCGGCATCATCTCATTTAGGTATTCCAGTTCTACATGGAGTTCCCCGCTCTTTAAATCTTCTGTTAAGAATGTACGGATTGTTAAGTCCCGTATATGCTGAGCCGGGCGCTCTAAAAGATAGACATCCCTGAATATTCCTGACATCCTAAATTTGTCCTGGTCTTCCAGATAGCTTCCGTCGCACCATTTAAGAACCAATACCGCCAGCCTATTTTCCCCTGCACAGACCAAATCGGTAATATCAAATTCGCTGGTTGAGTGTGCCACCTGGCTATATCCTGCGAAATTCCCATTGACCCATACATAAAAACAGGAATCAACCCCCTCAAAATTCAGATACTGCCTGTTTTTAAGCGCCTCTTCCGACAGGCTGAAAACATGGACATATGCTCCCGACGGATTTTCCTTCGGGACAAAAGGCGGACGGTAGGGAAACGGATAATAGTTGCAAACATATTGGTGGGTATCGTATCCGTAATTCTGCCAGCAGCCAGGTACCGGTATTTCATCCCAGCTTTGTGACTGGTAATCCGGCGCATAGAACCCCTCCGGTATTTCTGCCGGATTTGATGCATAATAGAACTTCCAGCACCCATTTAAACTTAGCCTGGATGTTGTGCCATCAGCCTTGTTCGGAATATAGTATGCCCGGTTTTCCATGGTGCCCATATGTAGTATCTCCGGATTCTCATGGTAATTTTCTAATCGCATGCTCTTTTCTCCTTTATTTTTCTATGTTTATTATGCAGTATATTTTCACAGGGTTCTATAGAGAATATCTGCTTATATATGGACAAAATCACACTATTCCTTTAAAGGATATCATGTGGTACAATAAATAAAAATCTTTTTACAGAAAGGATGTGTCTGCTATAATCAGCATAACTGGTTATTACCGCAGTAAGCTTGACGAGGTCGAAGATCATACCGTTCCGCTGCTTGTAAACAGCGCGGGCCACTACCGGCTTGTAAAGTTAAACTACCTGGAAACCACACGTCTGAATGGACGCCGGGATTATCAGATTCTATATATGAAAAAAGGTACCGGGCACTTTCTGCTTCACGGGAAATATCAGACGGTAACCGCAGGCAGCATTATCATCTATTATCCAAATGAACCTCAATTTTACTATTACCGCCTGGAAGAACAGCCCGAAGTTTACTGGATTCACTTCACCGGATATGAATGTGAAGAGCTCTTAAAGCGGTACCACATGTGGGGAAGTTCTATACTTTACATTGGAGTGGATACAACACTGGTGTCGTTTTTTAATAATGCCATACAGGAACTGCAGCTGCGGCAGCAGGACTTCCTGGAGATGAGCATTCTGATCTTAAAGCAGCTATGCCTTCTTCTGAACCGTACAAGAGAAGAGCAGAAAAACCATTATTATAACCGACAGAAGGATATTTCTGCTTCTGTTTTATATATCCATGAAAATTATAAAGCCCCCATCGTTATCCGGGAGCTTGCTGAAAAATACCATATGACTTATAATTGGTTCATCCGATGTTTCAAAGACTTTACCGGTTCTTCTCCTCAGTCCTACCTCACGGATATCCGGATAGAAAAGGCAAAGGACTTATTAAGCCACAGATCTTTCCAGATCGGGGAAATAGCGGAACTGGTGGGATACTCTGACCCACTGTATTTCAGCAGGATTTTTAAAAAGAAAACGGGCTGTTCGCCGAAAGAATATAAAAAGAGTGTCTGTTCCCATTAATTTATACGACATGAAGCCAGGAATACCATTATTTAATGATGTATCCAAAAGTAAAGTTTTAAGTTATTGATGAATCTGTCAAGCTGAAATTCTCCCGCAGATACACCGCAGAACTTTTTGATTTTTTTACGAAACAGCTCATAAGAAATGTGTAAGGAAAGAGGGTAATGGTTAAAATCAGATATTAACCCTTACCCCCTGTTTCAGGCTGCCTATTCCTAGAATACCTATCCTGTCAGTTATCTTATCCAGTTCATTTATTAATCTACCGTGTCATCCCGCAGAGCATCAGACAGATTATAATTAAGAGCCCTTTTCCCGCCAACATAATAAGCCAGAGCGACAAACCCAAAAATTACCAGACAAAAAATTACAATTGGAATTATGGGCGCTACAACGATAAATTCCATTGGATTTAAATGACTGGCCTTAATCATGAATGCCATGGAAGCCACAGTAAGAGGTAATGTAATCAGAAGCGGTCTGCCTGCAATGACCAGGGCTTCGATGCAAAACATCTTTCGAATGCCTCCCGTTGTCATGCCCACAGACATATACTGTGCTAATTCCCGTTTTCTCTGGCGCAGAAACCCCAGTGTGTTGGAGAATACATTTGCGATTCCGATCACTGCAAGGATGGCACAGAACCCGCCCAGAATCAGTTGATATCCGAAAATGATTTCATCATTTGTGATTTTCTCCTGTATGCGGTTTTCTATTTCTGTTTTATAGTTTGGAGCAAGAAGATGCAGAACCTCTTTTTCTATCTTATCCAGAGCTTTCAGCGAAGCGTTTTCTCCGGCCAAAATTCTGACGTAAGTATCTGATTCTGCGCCTCCGATCTGTCCAGACACTTTTACCCAAAGTGAAAGAGGCATAAACTGCACCAGCGCGTAGTCTTCATATTCTTCCCTTAAGGCTGGCATTTCCTGCGTATATGCTGTCACTGGAACTTCTGTCTTCTCTTCTTCCGATTCAGCATCCTGCAAAAACACGGACTCACGTTTTTCCCCTACAAAGGGTACATATTTGGGATATCTGAAATTACTGTGCAGACTGTCCCAGATTCTGTTCAATATGATCGTACCGTCAAGCCTGGGTGCGACTCCTATTTGTCTGCAATATTCCGTAAATGCGGCATCATCCAGTATCACAACCGGCGCCTTCACCAGCCACGTGTCCCCCTCTTTTGTAACGGATGTCCCTGCAACAGCCTCCGGCCCTCCAAGCGAGGCCAGTTCTTCACTAAGCCAGTCTTGCGGAACATGGCTGACTGCTGCTGCCTTTTGGTATACCGCAAGATCCCGGACTCCTTCCAGTTCCCTAAGCTCTCCTGTCTGCCCGAATTTCTCTATACCTGTATCTTTTACAGTCGCCATAACATCCCACACATCCTGGTATCTTTCAAAATAAGTATACCTGGTGCTTATACCTGAAAGCGTAAAGAAACACAAGATCAGCGTGAATCCCAAAAAAGAAAGCGTCAGTGAGAGTGTAGAGGTACGCAGAGCTTTTTTTCTGGCTTTTAATGCATTTCCCGCAAGCTCCCCCTCTAACCCAAAAAGTAATGTCAGTATTCTTGACTGTCTTTTCTTCTTTAAGCACAGTTCCCCGGTATTGCGAATCGCTTCCAGCGGCGTCATTCTGCTAAGTTTCCTGGCCGGAAGCCATGCAGAAAACAGGACAGTAACTATAGAGGACGCCAAGGCCAATGCAAGTACCAGCGGATGATACCGAAAACTTAATTCGTACCTCCCCGGAATGTTTTCCGCCAGGACGTTCATTGCCTGGTTCACTCCAAAACTTAAGGCTATACCGAGCAGGATGCCAAGTATTACAGGAATTGTACAAAGTACGGCCGCTTCTTGCATCAGACACGTCCGGATCTGTCCGGGCGTCGCCCCCACACTGGAAAAAATGCCAAACTGATGAATTCTCGCATTCATGGTCAATGCAAAAGAATTACGTATAATCAGTATGAGAGACAGTGAAACCAGTACCAATACTGCCAGATAAAACGTCAGCAAAAGCGGCGGCTCATCATCATTTGGATCATGTATCAGATACCTGGATAATAACAAAAGATGGTAAGAAGCTGCATCTTCTTTCAGCCCCAGTTTTTCTACAAGCAGAGGCATATCCTCAAAAACTTTTCTGGGATTCTGAAACCATACGTCCACTATTGTTCCATTTTCTCCCGACAACTCCTCATTAATTTCCGCCTTTTTAATATTACCAAAATTCTGTATAGCAGACAAATCTTCCCCACTTATCTGACCAGTAATACGGCCCTGCCAGTCCCCCTCATCCAACGTAATCTTTTCGACTTCATATACCCAGAAGTTATAAAACAGACTGCACAGAAATGACAGGAACAGTGCTGCAATAAATGCCGCCACCTTGATTGATATACCGGAGGCTCTGTTGTTCTTTATATAACCTGATGAATAATCCCTCCACATCCTGATCACCTCTGTCTTTCGTCGCCGATGATCTGGCCGTCTTCGATCGTTATAATGCGGTCTGCTTCCAGCGCAATCTTCTCATCGTGGGTAATCAGCAGAACGGTCTGCTTTAGGTTCCGGTTCGATAACTTCAGCATGTCAAGGATCTCCGCCCCGTTCTTCTGGTCCAGATTGCCGGTAGGTTCATCGGCCAGCAGCAGCGCCGGACGGTAAATCAGGGATCTGGCTATCGCCGCGCGCTGCTGCTGCCCTCCTGACAGCTGGCTGGGCAGAGCCTCCAGTTTATCGGATATGCCCAGCGAGTTTACGATAGACTCAAAATATTCACGATTTGGTTCCTTTTTGTCCAGCATAAGCGGCATCAATATGTTTTTCCTGATGGTGAGCGTTGGAATCAAATTGTAAAACTGATACACCAGCCCTACCTTCCTGCGGCGGAATATGGCGGACTGGGGCGGATTCATAGCCGATATGTCAACACCATCTACCCATACCTTTCCCTCCGACGGCTTGTCCACGCTTCCCAGGATGTGCAGCAATGTAGATTTCCCGGAACCTGAGGCCCCTACAATCGCCACGAATTCCCCCTTATTTACCGAGATATGAACCCGGTCTAAAGCGACCACCCGGTTCTCTCCTGAGCCGTATATTTTACTGACGCTTTCACATCTCAAAATCTCCATGCGATCCTCTCCTCTCCTGTAAAAATGAATGTAGTCCGTACCTGTTCAACAGGTGTGTATCATCATTATAACAGGTTAAAGTGACTGCTCAGTGACTGTAAAACCTGATTTCAAAACAGCCCCCGCCGCCAGGAATATTCTTCGCCCTGATTGTACCGTTCTGGAGTTCAATGATTTCTTTCGCAAGGGACAGACCGATGCCGATCCCGTTCTTCCCGGCATTCCGGCCACGGTAAAAGCGTTCAAAAAGGCGGGGTATATCTTCTCCGGCGAAGCCTTCACCTTCGTCCCGGATTATGATCGTCTTATAGAGCGGATTCTTATCATAAGAGCAATGTACGGTACCGCCGGCCGGAGTATGCTCCACGCAATTTTTGAGCAGGTTCATGAGAGTCTCCATTGTCCAGCCGAGGTCTGCGGTAATCTCTATTTGGCCCCCCTCCGGAATGTCAATGCTGACATCCGCATCGGTTAATACTTCCTGTAAATTATCGGCAGCAAGAGTCAGTACAGTATAGACATCCACGGCCTCCTGTTTCAAAGGAAGCGTCCCTGCGTCCAGCCGGGATAATAGAAGCAGCGCCTCCTCCAGGTAGACCAGACGGTTCAGCTGCTTCTGTATCTGCTCAGGATAATCTCCGGATGGATGGGACCTCATCATCTGTGTCGTAAGTGAGATAGCAGTGACGGGCGTTTTTAACTGATGTGCAATATTGGAAAGATTCTCAGCAAATTTGTTTCTCGCATCCAGCGCCGCATCTCTCGTCTGGTAGAGCATCGTCACGGTTTTATAGATCTCATCCTGTAATTGTGAGAAATCGTCTTCTCCGGTTTCTGATATCAGGCCCGGACTGCCCGTATTCACATTTTCCAGATAAACCGTCAACGCCTTTATACGCGCCGCTTCCTTTTTTCTCCTGCAACGGAATGTAAAAAGAAACAGAATACTTCCTGCTGAAAAACCAATTGCAGCAAACAGATATGGATACCGGTGGGGGGTCTTAAAAAAATCCGACTGCCTGTAGCCATAACTGAGCAGTACATTTTCCTCTTTCTGCATTGCCGTTGTGTCACTGTACTCTTTTAAAACATTCAGCACCGTCTGTTCCATGTCCGGCTGCTCCTCTGTCAGCTCCCGGAAAAGATGGCCTATAAACTGAAAATGCATCCTGTTGTTAAACTCTGCCATGAACATGGCCGTGACGGCGGAGGCAATCAAACTGACCGCCAGTACGAGCCCGATCAGTACGCCTGCATTTTTTCGTCCTGTCATAGGGTATCCTCCATGCGGTATCCAAAGCTTCTTACAGTTTTCAAGCAGGAGGGCTGATGCAGTTTCTCCCTCAGCCGCTTAATTGTCACCGTAAGAGTGTTATTATTCACAAAGTTTCCATTGCAATCCCAAACCTGCTCCAGTAACTTTTCTCTTGGGATTGTCTTTCCCTTATTCTTCATAAAGAGCATAAGCACCTGGTACTCCGGCTGGCTCAAACTGATTTCTTCCTCCCCACAGAACACTCTCATCCCGCTTTGGTCAATGGTAATTCCGTCGCAGGTCAGATATTGACCCGATACATTCCCGGATCTGCGCAGCAATGCACAGATGCGCGAATACAAAACTTCAAGTTCAAAGGGCTTCACGACATAATCATCTGCACCATTTTGGAATCCGGATACGATGTCGCTGGAACCGCCCCGGACGGTCAAAAAAATCACCGGAAGCTCCTGCCATCTGGAGCGGATCCACCGGCAGAACCTGTCACCATCCCCATCCGGCATATTCCAGTCCACCAGGGCAATTGCGGGCAGATTATCCGTAATCGCCTTCCTTGCTTCTGCTATTGTTGTGAAAACGGATACGCTGCAATTGTGCTGTTCCAAATATGCTTTCACTGTCTGCGCGATATTTTCATCGTCTTCAATATAATAAACGTCGATCATCTTTCCTTCCTTTCTCAGAACTTCAGGTTCGTGTCCCATCCTGTAAGTAATTGTAGTTCCGCTCTGCATGGAGCACGAATGCCGCTTCCTATATCTGCAGTAAGTATAATAAATTCTGATGCTCCCGTAAAGCCAATCCTATTTTCAAAAAATGCAGGATATCTAAAAAAGGATATCCTGCATTTTATTTTTGATTATGTAAAAAACATTGTAACAGTTCAGACCTGTCTGAACTGTTACAAAAGATTCTTTATGCTCCAAAGAGCCGGTTTGCTTCTTTCATATTTTCAACCACGGACACTCCAAAAGGACACCGTTCTTCACAGCTTCTGCATCCAATACACTCGTCCCCCCTGTGCAGCAGGCTGTGATAATGTGACCTGACAGAAGGAGGCACCTGATTTGGTGTAAGGCGGGCGATATCCAGATATTTGTTCACCGCAGCAATATCAATTTCTACCGGACATGGATGACAATGGCCGCAGTACACGCAATTGCCCTTGAAGTCATTTTTCATCGTCGCAATGACCTGGGAATAATCCTTTTCTGCTTCATCCAGATCAAAATAACTGACCGCACTTTGCACCTCTTCTCTTGTCTGCGCTCCAACCATGACACTTGCGACCGATGGTCTTGATAATGCATAGTGGATGCACTGAGGTACTGTTAATGGTTTCGCAAAAGGAGAATGCTCTTCCGAGATCAGCTTTCCGCCGCCCAGGGATTTCATGACTGTTATTCCTACCTGATTTGCGCTGCAGATCCGGTAAAGTTCCGCCCGCTTCGGATCCAGGCCTCGGTAAAGCTTGACTCCCATATCGGTTTCTATATGGTCGAATATATATTCTTCTGACGGCAGCATATCAAAAGCAGGATTGATGCTGAACATCATCATATCCGGCACCCCTGTGCTGATGACCTTCGCCGCTGTGATCGGATTGTGGGAGCTGAATCCAATATGCCTGATATCTCCCTGCTCTTTCAGGCGGAGTACATAATCGACGAAATCCGTCTCAAATACATCCTTGTAATCTTTTTCCGTGTCAATAAAAAACATCATCCCAAAATCTATGTATCCGAAGATGCCGAGCATCTCCTCAAAATACTTTTTCACTGAGGGCAGATCACGGCTTACATCATACTGCTCATGAATGTCCGTGGATCCGATGTGCCCCTGGATCATAACCTGATCCCGCCGGTTTCCAAGAGCCTTTGCAATATTTTCGCGGACCTCCCGGCCCGGCATAAACACATCAAAGAGATTGATTCCATTTTCAATTGCAGCATCGATGACCTCTTTGACCTGCTCATATGTCTTTCCGTCAAGATGCTCACATCCAAGTCCTATGGCACTTACTTTCTTTCCTGTTTTCCCCAGATCGTTATAAATCATATGCATTTCCTCCATACTGTACACCATCTTTCATTGCGGCTGTATAATAAGAATAGCATAATCATCCAAATTTTACTATCATATCCTGCTAATCAGAGCCGATTAATTCTTACCTATTCATAACCGTATCCCCAAACAAATCCATACGCTGCCCCATTACGGAGTCCAGCCAGTTGACGCTCTTTCCTACCGATTGGATGCACCCAGCGAAAGGAAGGGATATGCGCGCTTGGGGGGCTTGCGCCTATCCCTTCCTTTCACGCCCCTTTGCCCCCTTCGGCCGCTCAAAGCTTCTCTAACTCCCTTACAGGAGCCCTGCACCTTCCGTTCTGGCACAGATAATACATGGCGCCCTCAACAGGTATAGGATATTCTTTTACATATGGTATTATTTTCTCTAATTCAGCCTGGTTATTGCTGGTCTTGAGAATTACCGAGCGGTTAAATACAGGTACTTTCAATAAGTGTTCTTTTAATGTCTCCGGCACTCTGTCATCCGATGCGGTGCAGATAAGTTCCTGTGACGGATAAAGGATCCGCAAAAGAGCCTGCAGTCCAAAGCTGTGTCCGGAAGGATATACTTTTGCAGTACCGGTAAGAAAATTTGCCTGCCGTTCCAGAGCTTCCTGCCAAAATGAATTGCAAGTATACTGCGCCAACTGGCTCAATAATACTGCCGCCGACGAATTACCGGAAGGGATCGCGCCATCATAAGTTTCTTTTGGACGGGTTATCAAAGTTTCCGCATCCGATGCGGTCAGAAAATATCCGCCATTCTCTTTGTCTTCAAACAATTCTGTCATTTGGCGAGCAAAGAATTCTGCATCTTCCAGGTATATTGGTTCATAGGTTATACGGTACAGCTCCAGAAGCGCCAGTCCATAGACCGCATAGTCATCCAGCTGCCCTGCTATAACGGCCTCCCCCTCTCTCCATCGGTGATAAAGTCTTCTGCTGCTGTCTGTCATAGATTCCTGGATAAACCGGTACGTATCCTCGGCGGCATTTTGGAAACGGGCATCATCCAGTAACTGCGCGGCTTTTGCCATTGCGATCATCATCCAACTGTTCCAGGACAGAATTACTTTGTCGTCCCTGTGCAGTGTCGTGCGGTTTTTCCGGTAATCATAAAGTTTTTTCAGCCGTATGTCATCTGCAGGCCACGCACTTCCCTTCTGCCCGATCAGATTTGGGATACTGCTTCCTTCAAAATTCCCGCTGGCAGTAATGTCATAGATGCGGCAGAATTCCTCTCCGTCCTCACTGCCTAAAACTTCCAGAACCTCATCCGGAGTGAAAAAGTAATATTTTCCTTCGATCCCCTCACTGTCTGCATCCTGCCCGCAGTAAAACTGCCCTTCCGGTCCGGTCAGCTCCTTTAATACATAATCCAGAGTTCTTCCGGCAGTATCACCGTAATCCCTTTTCTTCGTTATATGGAAGGCATCCAGATATGCAATCGCAAGGAGGGCATTGTCATAGAGCATTTTTTCAAAATGAGGCACCAGCCATTTTTCATCTGTAGAATACCTTGAAAACCCTCCGCCAATCTGGTCATTCATACCGCCGCACGCCATTGCTTTCAGTGTGTGTTCTGCCATTTCCATAGTCATTCTATCGTTCTCTAAACTGCCATAATGCAAAAGGAAGAGCAGGTTATGGGGAGCCGGAAATTTAGGCGCATTACCAAAGCCGCCCCACAGTCTGTCAAACTGCTGTCTATATAGGTCTACCGCTTTTTTTAGAATCCTTTTGTCCGGAGCGCTCCCTTCCTCGTGGTCTGAAATTGCGATAAAATCTGTGATCTGCTGCCCGGTCTCCAAAAGCCGCTCCCGGTCTTCTCTCCAGAGCCGGCTGATTTTCTGCAGCAGTTCAATGAGCCCGGGATGCCCGTAGCGCGGATATTTTGGGAAATAAGTTCCCAGAAAGAACGGCTTTTGGTCAGGCGCCAGAATCGCCGTAAGAGGCCATCCCCCCGCTCCAGTTACTGCCTGGCAGGCCGCCATATATACCGAATCTATGTCGGGACGCTCTTCCCTGTCAACTTTGATGCAGACATAATGATTGTTTAACAATTCAGCAACCTGATCGTCTTCAAAAGATTCATGTGCCATAACATGGCACCAGTGGCAAGTAGAATATCCAATGCTTAAAAAAACAGGACGATCCTCTGCTTTTGCTTTTTCAAACGCTTCTTTGCCCCAGGGATACCAGTTCACCGGATTTTCGGCATGCTGTAATAGATATGGGGATTTTTCGTTTTTTAAATGATTCATATATATTTGCCCTCCCATCTGCGGTTAATATGCCCCTTTGAGGCGTACCTTATTCCGCAGTTGACTGCGAATTGAAGCTCTATTTCTTCACGAACAGTAAATACAACACAAGCTTCCGAATTACTAGAGTGTTCGAGGCAGAGCATAGAGGATCTGGTAAAGCGGGATTAGCTGCATCCAGTAAAAGTGGATGTTAAGAGCAAGTTATTTCTGAAAAGTGAGATGCAGCAGTGTCTTTGGATGTAGTGGATAGTAACTAAAAAACCTAAAGGCCGCATTTGTTTATATCCATGTGGTCTTTAGGTTTTTAAATCAGATCATTAAACTAAACTCGTTTATAATCCTATTCAATGCTTATCAAGTCATCAAATCATACTTCCATTTAAATTCTACAATTCTCCATGAAACATTTCTTTATCAAACTCCGGATTAAAGTAGTAGAAATTCTTACTGTCTAACTGCTCTTTTGTCTTTTCCAGTGCTTCTCCGAATCTCTGGAAATGGACGATCTCCCTGCTTCTCAGGAACTTAAGCGGTTCCCTGATCTCTGCATCCGGGATCATCCTTAGCAGGTTGTCATAAACCGTACGCGCCTTCTGTTCCGCAGCAAGGTCTTCCGTTAAGTCAGCAATGGCATCCCCTTTGGACTGGAATTCAAGCGCCGTAAAAGGTACTGCAGATGCAGCCTGCGGCCATAGTGCGGTAGTGTGGTCAATATAGTAAGCATCAAATCCTGCCGTTTTTGCTTCTTCAATTGTCAGGTTCTTTGTAAGCTGGTACACCATGGAGCAGATAATCTCCATATGAGCAAGCTCCTCCGTACCGATATCTGTCAAGAGGCCGCCGACTGACTTCACAGGCATGGTGTATCTCTGTGCAAGATAACGCATGGACGCGGAAAGTTCGCCGTCCGGCCCGCCATACTGGCTGATAATCATCTGTGCAGTTTTGGGGCAGGTTTTTGTAATTTTAACCGGAAATTGTAATCTCTTCTCATAATACCACATTTATACACACGCTCCTTCCCACGGCATCGGTCCCTTTTGCCAGCAGAATCTGTCATCATGGCTGCCGCAGTCTGCGATCTGGCAGCGCGTCAGCGGATTAAATGCGGATGCATATTCCTTCAGGAGCATTTCCCGTTCCTTTAGTTTTTCTTGATATAGTTCTTTTGCTTCCTCCTGCTCTTCGTGAGTGTCCAAATAAAGCGTCAGGTCATCTAATACAAAGCTGACCTGGGCAATCTTTCTCATCATGTCCTCTCTTTTGATCTGCTCATCTGACTTCTTTTCTTCCGGCTTTTCGGAATCAGAAGTATGGTGATCCATCACGATACTTGCCGCAAAAAACGGTTTGTTCAAATCTTTAAAAATGGTACCAATATCCAATGCATCTTTGTCATCATATAATTCTCCCCATTGCTGCATAGGGATGGTTGCAATTGCAAGCTGTGTTTCTGACATAATTATCTCCTTTCTTGTAAATACTAGTGTTGCATATTTAGTATCTGCAAAAATCAGAGCACTATATTGTCAAAAATTGCAATAAGGACTCGAAACGCCTTATTGTGTTATCTTCCAAATGTTACTAAGCAATTGAAAGATCATTCAGTTATCCATTTTTACAAAAGCAGTTTTTATCATGGTCATTCACCACACCCACGGCCTGTAAGTACGAATATATGGTTACAGAACCCACGTACCGCATGCCTCTATTCTTCAAATCCTTTGATATACGGTCTGATAGTTCTGTCTTTACAGGAATTGTATCTGCCTGATTTATGATGATCTTGCCATCCGTAAATCCCCACAGATATCTGGAAAAAGATCCGTATTCCTTCTGTATGTCCATAAAAATTGCTGCATTTTGAACCGCCGCTGTTATCTTTCCCCGGTTCCTTATAATCTGTGGGTTCTGCATCAGGTCCTCCACTTTTTCTGTTCCATAAGCTGCAATCTTTTTTACGTCAAAGCCATCAAAAGCCACCCTGAAAAATTCCCTTTTCTTTAAAATGGTGATCCATGAAAGCCCTGCCTGAAATGTTTCCAATAAAAACATCTCGTAGAGCTTCTCATCGTCGTACACCGGTATGCCCCATTCTTTATCATGGTATTCTATATAAACAGGTGAAGATAAATCCACCCAGAAGCAGCGCTTCTTCTCCATATTGTATTCCTCCTTCTCCGCCGCATTATTCTTGTTCAGCCCACTTTGCAATACGGCACATCTTCAAAACCAGTTTCCTGTCAAAAATATGAACCGGTATGTCCGCATCAATCGGATAAATAATCGGGCAGGCTTCGTCTTCAAAAAAGTACACCAGCACCGCTTTCTGATTCGGATCTACCAGCCAGTATTCCCGAACTCCGGCGTCTTCAATCTGTGCATACGTATAACCTTTCTCTTTCTTCTTCTGCTTCATCTCCTGAATGGTCATAACCATTCCTCCTCCGCAGCATCCGTTTATGGTTATATTTTACAACATTTACGGGGAATTGCAAACCGAATCTTATGCAATATCGGTTAAAATTCGGTGTGCGGATAATCTTTAAAAAATATGCCGCCCTTCTCCTTTTTAGCATTCGTGGAATACATTGCTCCCAGCACAAACAATACTGAGTTTATCATAACTCTGTCCCCCTGGTTATCGGCAAAAAAACCAAAATGATACTGTTAAATCTGCGCATCAGGCATTATAATAAAGCCAGTAGATCGTAAAATAAGTAACCTGCTGTTTATAGCCTGTGAATGATTCTTGAGAAGAAAGGAAAATGCGGACAATGAATTTTTTAACAAACGAAAAAACAAACCACAATTATGCAACAAATAACAGCAAAAAAATCCGGACCGCTGTGGTAGGCTGCGGTGCTATCAGCGATATTTACCTGACCAATATGATTCATCGGTTCCCGAACCTGGAGGTCACAGCCTGCACGTCAAGACATTTGGAGTCAGCTCAAAAAAAGGCGGCTCAGTATGGAATTCGGGCCTGCAGCTATGATGAGATACTACAGGATGTAACAATTGATATGGTAGTCGTGCTGACGCCTGCGCCGACCCACTATGAATTAATCCGGCAGGCTCTGCTTAACGGAAAGCATGTGTATACGGAAAAAACAATGACCGTTGGCCTGGAGGAGGCTAAGGAACTGATACAATTATCGAAAGAGAAAGGCCTGTATCTCGGTTCTGCGCCGGATACATTCCTCGGAGCCGCACTGCAGAATGCCAGGCGGGCAATTGATGAAGGTGTAATCGGCGAGGTAACTTCCTTTCAAATCCATGCCAACCGCAATATCGATATCATAGCGAGTTTCGCAACGTTTCTGTGTATGCCGGGCGGTGGAATCTGCTATGATTACGGGGTTTATTATCTGACCGCTCTGGTGAGCCTTTTAGGTCCGGTTAAGCGGGTATCTGCGATTGTACGGAACAAGAATGAAAAAAGAAAGAATACGAGTCCGGGAACACCGGGCTATGGGCGGGAGTATGAATACCGCAACGAAAGCCAGGCTGCTGCAGCTATGGAGTTAAAGAATGGTGTATTTGGTACATTTGTATTGAACGGCGACAGCATTTTGCAGGATCAGGCGGAATTTATGATATATGGAACAGAGGGTATTCTAAAGCTTTCTGATCCGAATCAATTTGGCGGGGAAGTGATTCTTATGGCCAGTGACAGCAAACAGTGGGAGGCGACAACGAAAAAAGCCGTTCATTATACGGATGCATTTTCGGAAAATAGCAGAGGAATCGGTCCGGCAGAGATGGCATCAGCAATCATTGAGGGGCGGCCAAACCGGGCTAATAAGGAGATGGCATATCATGTGCTTGATGTCATCAGCCAGATGATAGCGAGCAGCGAGAGCGGCCGGTTTGAGGAGGTTCTGTCGGAATGCGAACGGCCAGCCGTTTTGGAAGATAGGATGTTTTAGAAAACGGACACTAAAATACATAAACGCTCAAAAAGCCAGGAAGCTGATAACCTTTCTGGCTTTTTTCGTATAAACCTAGTTATAGCGGATAGATTTCCAGAGCTTCCAGCCGTTTTGCTTTCGCCGCAGGGATCTTCCCCTTTCTCAGGGCTGTTCTTTGCACGGAAATCCAATTTCCCATGCTCCGCCCGTCCGGTGCTTTGAGGTCTCTTCGCAATGGAAGCCGGTCATTTTCTCTCTTATAGTCACTAACCCACTGATACATGGCATCCCATTTTTCGGCCCGGACATTGTCCAGTTTCCATATCATAGAAAGCCGGTCCAGAGCCTGAATCTGTGCCATGTTAAGAGGCTTTCGCTCTCCATTGCCATTATAGCGTTCCCGCTGAACGAAAACCCATAATCCAAGCCGTTCCCCTCTCTTTGTCTTATAGGTCAAAGGAACCAGCAGGTTCCCGTTTTGCTGAAAATACTCTTCAGCCAGGGCATACCAGTCATTCCAGTCTCTTCTTTCATAACAGCTCCAGATCATACCGTACCGGTCTAAATCCCTGATTTGTTTTTCCGTCAGTTTTCCGGATTTCCGCTTTTTACGCTGTTCTCTGATCCAGTTTCCGAGCCTGTATCCATGGGCCATATAATCTTTATGTACCTCCAGGTTTCCATATTCATTGTAATATTCTCCTGCAATAAAAATCCATTCATCCCACGCCAATCTGTTCTCCAGCTTCCATACCATTCCGATCTTCTCCAAAGCGGCCTGCTCATCCAAATCAACCGGATTTGCAAGAACACCGTTATATCTGGCGCGCTGCCGCTCGATCCAACGCCCCAGCCTGTAACCGTCTGCTGTTATGTAATTGTAAGGGACCAGCAGATCACCATATTCTTCAAAATAATTTTTTGCACACAAATACCATTCATCCCAGGTCTGCCTGCTATATATTCTAGACATTATTTCACGCTCCCTCAGCTGCGTAAAGGAATCACAATAGCCGGAATTTATGGATCCATTCGGTTATCTTGTGATCCTTTTTTCTCCTCCCGGAGACATAATGTCTATTATGTCGTCAAACCTGTCGTTATCCTATAATTGAATGCTGAGGTCTATCTCTAAGCTTAAAAAACAGTACAAAAACAAAGCCGTATTTGAATGAAAATCTTAACGGCTTTATTTTCATATCTTTTTAATTAAACAGGATTTTACATGCTTGGAGATTTTCTTGTTTTTGCTACTTCAAGTTGAGCAAAAATTCCATTCATGCTATAATGAGCAAAGTAAAAATCTATGTAGAATATATTCCTGGACGACATAATAGACATTATGTCATCAGGCACATCTGTACACGTTCCAGACAATTCATATGCTGCCTTCCCGTGCTAATCGTATAGATACGCGTTGTGTTTATGCTGCTGTGCCCAAGCAGATCTGCAAGCCGCACGACATCCTTCTCCATCGAATAAAATGTCCTGGCAAATAAGTGGCGGAGATTATGCGGAAATACCTTATGTTCAGATATCCCGGCCCTTGTGCACAAGGCTTTCATGTCTCTCCAAATGTTTTTACGATTGAGGGGTTTTCCATTTCTGCTTACGAATACTGTTCCATTTTTTAGACCTGTTTCTTTTATATACTTTAATAATATTTTCTGAAGCGCTGCCGGAATGAATATGGCCCGTGTCTTGTTTTTACAGTGGACAATAGCTTTACCGGCCCTGACAGCCTCTACTGTGATATACTCCAGTTCACTTACCCTGATGCCTGTACCGCAGATCGTACGGATGATAAATGCCATCCTTGTATTGCCGGCAGCTTTCACCAAACGCTGGTATTCCTGCCTGCTCAGTTCTTTATCTTCTGAGGCAAAGATCTGTTTCTGGATTTTCAATAATTTTACACAATAGTCCTGCCCGCCTGTATAGCGCAGAAAACAATTAAGTGATACCAGCATAGAATTCACACTGGCGGGAGCGTATTTTTCAGACAGATATTCTTTGTAGGCAATTGTCCGTTCTTTGCTGACGCACCCGTTCTTTAAAAACCCTATAAAACAACGGATATCTCTCATGTATTTTTCAATAGTGGCTTTGCTTTTTTCCTCTTCCGTTAAATATTTTTCATACGAAATAAGATGATCCTGATTCACTTTGTACATGCTTTTCCTCCTGAGAACAATTTTTTTGATAATATCATTCCCATTATACGGAGAAGTATTATGATAAAGAATGTTGGTACACTTTCATCCGAAAAGTCACATACACCGCTATGCTCTTATACTTCATGTATTATTTTCCTACAATTATGATTAAAGCGGCAGATCCCGCTTACTAAACCGAACAATCCCAATCCCGATAAGCACCAGCCCGGCTGCATACAAAATGATGCATGTCATCCATGCTTCACCGTCACCTGCACCCAATCCATCAACATTAAATAATGTCAGCGGAGTTGCATACTTCAGGTTTTCAAATTTATCCCCTACTCTGGAAAGCATCTGTACCAATAGGGAATATACTAATACTGCTGTACTGATTGACGAGGAATATTTGGATTCGTTACAGAAACAGGATGCGCAGAACCCTACGCCGCCTATAAATATCAGCAGCCCCAGCAATCCTATATTTACTCTCAGAAATGCTTTGATTTCCATTTCTCCAGGAAACATTCCCTCACTGAAAGCAAGTATCAGCACCGTCGCAAATCCTACCATAATGACCAGGCACAGAATCATGAAGACCGCCTGTGTCAGCATAATCCTCCAGCGTTTTACCGGAGCAGCCAGCAGATATGCCATTGATCCATTGTCTACATATTTTGCAGACAGCCTATTAGTCAGAATAATAATAAACACTCCGGGAAAACCGATAAAAAGCCAGCCATACAAATAGCTTGAAACAAACTGCAACAGGGTCGTTCCGGGACTATCCATGCCGAAGGCCGAGAAGATGCCCGGCATACTTTCTGCCATCAGCTTTAAACTGTCACCCATTTTCGGGTCAAACATGATTGTAATCATGCTTCCATACACACTGAGTACTGCCAGAAAAATAACAAGCAATAGCCAGTTTGATTTTATTTCCTTTTTAAACAACGCGGCATTCATTATCTGTCCGCCCCCTCTCCGTAAAAGTGCATAAAGAACTCTTCCAGGCTCTGCGTCCGCACATCTAAATCCACTATTGTATATTCGCCTGCCTTTTTTACAAAAGAATCCAGATTTCTGCCCACTCTGGCTGTCACAGTCCTGCCTCCTGCCTGATAGGCTGCCCTCGGAAAGTCTGTGGCGAATGCCTCTGCCATGGCTGAATCCTTGAAGGTAACCTCAATATTCTTCTGTCGTCCCTCTTTAAGCTTTTCGATTTCCTCAACGGCAACTAATTTTCCGGCACGGATAATAGCAGTACGGTCGCATGTACGTTCCACTTCTTCAAACATATGGGAAGACATCAGTATCGTCTTTCCCTGCTTTTTCTCAGAAAGAACCAGCTCCACAAAACGGTTCTGCATCAATGGGTCCAGACCTGAAGTAGGTTCATCCAGAATCAGAATGTCCGAATTCGTATCCATAAAGGCGCACACGATTCCTATCTTCTGCTTCATGCCTTTTGACATCTTCTTGAGCTTTCCGGACGCATTCAGCTCGAACATCTGTATCAACTCCTGCGCGCGTCCGAGGCCATTCATATTCTTCATCTTTGCTACGAATTTTATAAACTCCATTCCATTCATGGAGTCAATAAAGGCAATCTCGCCGGGCAGATACCCAAGTGACTGCTGTATCTTATCCGCCTCTTTGAAACAGTCCATCCCCCGGATCGAAAGGCTGCCGCTGTCCGGTTTAATGAATCCCATTAACTGACGGATAGTTGTTGTCTTACCAGCCCCATTAGGCCCCAAAAACCCAAGAACTTCTCCTTGTTTCACGCCGAAGCTTACGTCAAATACGCCCCGTCCCCTGCCATAATCTTTTGTGATATGGCTGATCTCAATTACGCTCATTCTGATATTCCTCCTTATATATAAGCCTTCTCATCATGTCTATCCAGCCCCTGAATTCCCATTCATGACGCGCTCCTCTCCTGGTTCGCTGCAATAAATTGTCCGGACCGGTTTGACTTTCTCAGTCAAACCTTAATATCAGAATACCGGATTGACTATTTTTTACAACCCCTCTGCAGCATTTTTATTTGATTTTAATCTCTTTTAATTCTTCCTGGCCACCCTTCCTAAAACTGATACTCCTCCTTATATACCAGCTTCTTCATCATATCCATCCAATCATTAAATTCATTTAACAGTTCGTTAATATCTATGGCTTTCCCAGCCATTTGTTTATCGTGGATATAACCGTCCCCCATCCACCTGAGCATTTTATAAACCTTAAAAGGCTCCACGCTGTCCTTAAATTTATAAGTGTCTATATGACCAAAATACATCTGGTACATTACTTCTTCCTGCATGGTATTGAAAGATTTTAATGCATCCGACACAATCTCATTCTCCGAGTAAAAAGCCCGCATCGCAAACTCCAGAATATACGGATGCTTCTCAAGTATAACTGCTTTTCCAGTACCCGCATAGCGCAGCAGTTCAAAAAAATCGGTCAGTTCCAGAAAAGTCGTGTCCGCAATCTGATCCTTCATAATATCAATCAGACAATGATAGACATACAGATACAGTTCCTTCTTGTTATGAAAATAATAAAAAAGCAGCCCCTTCGAAATCCCGGCCTTAACTGCAATCAAATCCGTAGATGCCCTTTTATACTCATTCTTCCCAAACACTTCCATGGCTGCGTTAATAACTCGCTGCTGCTTCTCCTCGGAAAGTGCCAAAAACTTCTCATTCATACTGTCCCTCCTCCGCTCTTCAGTCATTTTAACTAATCAAAATTACTTTGACTAAACCGGTCAGTCCTTTCTTACAGAATACATGATTGACTATTTTTTTCAACCCCCAAAACCATACAAATGTATACTGTCCCCCTTCCGGCGTCAAAGAGTATGCTTATTCTCAAAAAAAACCACACCGGTGTCTTTCGATCCGATGTGGTTTTATCCAGTGAAACTTTACTCCTACTCATATGAATACATATTTTGCCAGTCTCTCCATAGCCTCTTCCACCAGAACCTTTGGAAGTGCCAGATTGACGCGGATAGAATATTTCCCATAGAACGGCCTTCCATCCTGCCATAAGACGCCGACTTCAACTCCCGCCCTTAAAAGATCATCCAGTGATTGTTCATGCTTTTTGCACCACGCTTCACAATCCAAAAACAGCATGTAAGTTCCCTCTGGTTTTGCCAAGGATACCCCTTCAAAATGATTGGTAATAAACTCGTATGCATAGTCGGCGTTTTCCCCCAGCACTGTCCTGAGTTCATCCACCCACTCTCTGCCCTCCTCTTTGTAAGCGCCGATCAGAGCATGCATGGACAGAACGTTGCAGGAATTATAGTGGGAAGCTGATGCATATTTTGCAATGCGGTCGCGCAGGTACGGCGCATAAATCACATGATATGAACCAATCAGTCCGGCCAGGTTAAATGTCTTGGATGGCGCATAGACGGCAATAGTCCGCTCCCTGGCATCCTCAGATACAGACTGCAGCGGGATATGAGTGTGCCCCGGCAGTGTCAGGTCTGCCCATATTTCATCCGATATCACAACACAGTCATATTTTTGAAATAAAACCATGGCCTGTTCAAGCTCTTCCCTATCCCAGACTCTGCCCGTAGGATTATGCGGGGAACAGAAGATTACGCAGTGAATGTGGTTATCACGAAGCTTTCTTTCCATGTCTTCCAGATCCATGCGCCATGCGCCGCCGTTGCTGCGCACTAATTCACTCAGAACGAGTTTTCGTCCTATACTTTCCACGGTTTTTGTAAATCCAATGTAGGCAGGGGCATGCATAAGCACTGTTTCTCCCGGAGCGGTAAACGCCTGGAGCGCGGATGATACACAGCCCAGAACCCCATTTTCATAGCCTATGTCCTCCCGCGTCATGCCCGTTACCCCGAAACGGTCTTTCTGCCAGTTAATAATACTGTCATAATATACATCCGGCATATCAAAATATCCGAAATGATGATGCTTCAGCCTGGCCTCCATTGCTTCAAGGATCGTCGGAAGCGTAGGGAAATTCATATCTGCAACCCACATCGGAATCCGTGTAAATCCTTTCTTGACCTCCACGCCCTCCATTGGGATAGTGTCCACTGCCAGCGCATCGTGTCCTGCCCGTTCCATGATTGTTGTAAAATCATATTTCATAACTTTGGTTTATCCTTTCCTCAATCGTTTTCCTGATTTTATTAAACTGTTTCTATTCTATACCGCATATTTCCGCCCGTCAAGACACCCTGCCCGTTTCCAAAAGCTGTATCCCTGCCGGTCTGCAGCAGTTCAGGCAGGTCTGAACTGTTACACCGATCTGTCCGGTCAGGCATGATAACCTCTACTGCCTATTGCTTTTCCTTATTTATTCAGATATAATATGAACTAGTATAATATGAACTAGCCTTATGGACTTATTGAAATGTTCTGTATTGCCAGCTGTCCTTAAGAAGTAATGATCACGAAACGATTTTCATATATTAAAGGAGATAAAATCATGGAACTGGAAAGAGATCCGGCTGTTAAAGAGCCCTCCGCTGTATTATCGGAAGATATTGCCGGCAAATATAATGCTTTTCTGGAAAACATCGGCTCCAGCGCATGCAGATTTATATTTGACAACGATCTGACTCTGCTGTATGCAAACAATAGTTTTTTCAAAAGTACAGGATATACAAAAAAAGAATTTCTGTCACACTTTACCAGTCTACGACTGTATCTTAAAAACCATATCACGGAATTCAAGAGCATTCAGAACGCTGCTGCTGATGCAGTCACCAAAAAGGAAACTGTTTTTACAGTGGATTTCACACTTCCGTTAAAACAAAACGGCGGCATCAAATGCCGCATGACAGGGAACCTAACAGGGGTGAGTGCCTCAGGCAGCCCTGTTTTTTCTGCCGTCCTGACAGATATCAGCGACCTGGCAGCTCAGAGTGAGGAAAAAGGAAAGTATTTTGAATGGATGATGGACAGCTATATGGGTAATATTTACATCAGTGATATAGAGACATATGAGCTTCTTTATCTGAATGCGGTCGCAGTTGAAACCCTGAAGACCCCAAAAGAAAAAGTAATCGGACATAAATGTTACGAAGTAATCCAGGGAAGGACTTCTCCATGTCCCTTCTGTACAAATAATAAGCTGCGAACAGATGAATTTTATGAATGGGAATTTCATAATCCAATTCTGGAACGTACTTTTATGATTAAAAACAGGCTTATTAACTGGAAAGGACATAAAGCACGCATTGAGCTTTCCCATGATATGTACAGTGCAGAGTATAAGCTGGCCAAAAAAGACCAGGAACGGGAAACGCTTCTCAGAACGATACCGGGAGGTTTCACCCGCCTGGACGCAAGGGATTTTAACACGGTTCTCTGGTACGGGGCAGAATTTTTAAAAATCATCGGATATACAAAAGAACAGTTTGAAACAGAACTTCATTCCCAGTGTTCTTACATACATCCCGGTGACAGGGACCGGCTGCACACCCTCTTGAAAAAGATGCAGCATACCGGCGGAAACATGATTACAGAGGCCCGTTTTATTACCCGCAGCGGTCAGACGAAGACGCAGACTCTGACACTGTACTACGCAGACGCTGAAAGCAGCTGGGACGGGATTCCTTCCTTTTACAGCGTATGTATCGATGTAACGGAAGAAAGAAGGGAACAGGAACGCCAGCGTAAAGCTCTGGAGGATGCATATCAGTCTGCCAAAGTAGCCAATTCTGCGAAGACCAACTTCTTATCCACTATGTCACACGACATACGGACTCCGATGAATGCTGTCATGGGGATGGCTGCCATTGCCCAGGCCAACCTCGACGAGCGGGATAAGGTCCGTGACTGCCTGAATAAGATCAATGTATCCAGCCGTCATCTGCTAAACCTTATCAATGAAGTGCTGGACATGTCTAAAATCGAGAGCGGAAATATCGATCTGCAGCCGGAAGAGGTGACTCTCCCGGATCTGATTCAGAATGTTTCCGATATTTGCAGGCCTCTCATTACAGAAAAAAAACTGGACTTTAAGATCAGTGTCATCGATGTCCGGCACGAAAAGATTACTACAGATGGAGACCGGCTGCAGCAGGTTCTCATGAACCTCCTCTCTAACGCCATAAAGTACACGCCGGACGAGGGCACTGTCAGTCTGCAGATTAAAGAAATCCCGTCTGTGTCAGATAAAAAAGGACAATTTGAATTCATCGTAACAGACAATGGCATCGGAATGTCAGAAGATTTCATTCCGTTCATTTTTGAGCCGTTTTCCAGGGCCGAAGATTCCCGTATCAGCAAGATCCAGGGAACCGGCCTTGGACTTGCTATCACGGAAAATATTGTGCGCATGATGAATGGATCTATCGAAGCAGCAAGCCAGATAGGAAAAGGAAGCCAACTCACCGTTACGCTGCAGTTTGATCTGATTGATGAAGATATCCCCCGTTACAGTGAACTGGAAGGGCTGCCAGTCCTTGTCGTAGATGACGATGAAATCGTATGCGAAAGTGCCGCTGCGCTTTTAAATGAGCTGGGCATGCGGGGCTCCTGGGTGCTCTCCGGAGCAGAGGCCGTCCGCCGCACCTCAGATGCACACCGCAGCGGGGATGACTTTTTTGCAGTTATCCTAGACTGGAAAATGCCGGAGATGGATGGATTAGAAACCTTAAAAGCGATCCGAAGCAATCTGGGGGAAGACGTACCTGTTATCATTATCTCCGCCTATGATTATTCTGATATCGAAGCAGAATTTTTGAGCGCAGGCGCGGATGCCTTTATTACAAAACCGCTGTTCAAATCCAAAATGCTGCATGTCCTGCAGACATTTTTAAACAGCGGCAGGCTGGGAACGGCTGCTTCCCAGGCAGAGATCGTTCATCCGGAGCTTGCCGGAAAACGTGTGCTGCTCGTGGAGGACAATGCCTTGAACCGTGAAATTGCCACTGAACTGCTCCAGATGCAGGAACTATTAATAGACACTGCTGAAAACGGGCGGAGAGCTCTTGATATGTTCGAGGCCTCGGAGCCCGGATACTATTCTGCAATCCTGATGGATATCCAGATGCCTGTCATGAACGGTTATGATTCCACAAAAGCAATTCGAGGCCTTGCGCGGGAAGATGCCAAGAATATTCCTATTCTTGCACTGACCGCCAACGCTTTTACCTCTGATATCGGAAAGGCATACAGCGCCGGGATGGATGACCATATTGCAAAACCCATTGACGTAACCCTGTTAATAGAAACTTTGCAGAGATACCTCTGCCTGTGATTTTATGTGCAAATCCTACCGCGGTATGATATGATAAAAAAAAGATCGTATTATATTCAGGAAAGGGATGACACAATGTCTAATTATAACAGCCAGGAACAAACAATCTACCGTAACCTTGCCGGTAAAATACAACTGGGTTTTTACGATGATGGTGCGCGCTTCCCATCTGCAAAAGAAATAGCCGAAATGTTTCAGGTGTCCTACTGCCCGGCCCAGAGAGCTCTCAAGATGCTGGAGGCTGAAGGACTTATTAAGTTGTGCCGGGGTAAGGCTACAATAGTACTGGCAAAGCCATTCCAGAATTATCTGGAGAGCGATATTTTTAAGCGGCGCAGCAAATCTCTACTGGATCTTGTCAAAGCCATAAAACTGCTCTCTCCCGCCATATGTTCCCACGGCGCAAGTCATATGGAAACGGGGGGTATTTTTGAACAGACTCACAGCCAAAAGCTGCCGTATCGAAACACGGATATGTGGATACAGTTTGAACAGTCGCTTTTTGCTCTGGGCAGCCATACAGCCCTCAGCCTGTACTACGATATCAGCGCGTTTGCCGGAAGTTCTTTTCTGGATATCCTCCGGCTGGTTTGCGGAGATCAAAAGGCTGGTATTCTTATACATAGCACGGCCGATGAATACCTGCGGTATATTCAAAATGATAAAAAATACGGATCTGCCATCACAACACGGCATCTTGATAAGCTTGCAGAAACTTTCTTTTGGATTATAGAAAACTATCTGGAGGATATGCCGCCCATTCCTGAAGACCTGAACCAGGAACTCTTTTACTGGGAACCGCAAAAGGGCCGAACCCGCTACTGTGATGTGGTGGCAATTGATTTGATCTGTAAAATCAACCAGGGCATTTACCCGGTGGGCACTTTGCTGCCGCATATTTCTGTTATTGCGGACACCTATCATATTTCAGAGATCACGGCCAGGCGTACGATTATGCTGATGAATAAGCTTGGGGTAGTGAAAACACTCAACGGAATCGGGACGCGGGTAATTTTTGCCGGTGATGCTTCGATTCCCCAAAAGCTCCAGGATCTGACTTTGGATGACAATATGATCATCTTCCTGGAAGCGCTGCAGTTTCTGGCCATTACGGGAGAGGCGGTTATGGCATACACTTTTCCGTATATTTCAGAACCACTTCTGGAAGACATTGTATATGCGGCATCAATCCCGGGGCATGAACGCTCCAGAGTCGCTACGGTGAGCGCCGTACTGCAGGCCATTGTCCGCAGCTGTCCACTGGCAGCAATACGCGAAATTTACAGCAAGCTCACACACCTGCTGTTAAAGGGCAGTATCCTACGCCTCGAGACTACCGGAAACGAATCCATTCCCGGATGGCCCGGGACCGTTGACTCTATTTTGAAAGGCTGCCAAACGCCTGATGGCACAGAACTGGCCGCCGCCTGCCGGCAGCTGTTCGTAAATAATTTTGTCTCAACCAAACAGACACTGCTGGATTTGGGAATTCATAAGGCTGAAAAAGTAACAGGATTTTAGAACAATAAACCTAAGGAATATAAGCGAGGCTGAAAGATGATTTTGAAATCACTTTTCAGCCCTTTTTATCCTCTTTTATTCACTTATTAATAAAAGCTCCTATTCATTCCAGGGCGGTTCTTCCTCCCCGGATTCAGAGTTTCCGGCAACGGTAATACTTCCGGGGGCCTTCATCGTGCGTACATTGATTCCATTTACCTCAATGTGGTCATCTACCGCGATAACCAGGCACTGCCTGCCATCGATCACTCTTGTTTCCACAAGATCCATCCGTTCCGGATTGACTTTGATGATAACATCCGGTGTTTCAATATTGAACTTTCTTGTCTCTGCAATATTTGCAGCAAGCAGGGAAGCCTTTTCTCCTGCCGTCTCCTCAAAGTTCTTATCGAATTCCTCCATCTTCTCGTTTGGCACTCCGCTCTTCTCAAATAACTTTTTTACATCGGTCTTGTCCAGCGCCAGCGGCTCCGGCTCTTCCTTATGTTCTTCAATCATATCGTTTAAAGTTTCATGGATGCTGCGGACAGTTTCGTAGTCGCCGTCTTCACCCAGCGTATCTTCGATCAGAAGCTGGAATGTCTCTTTCTGGGTGTCTGCGGACATAGGCATCTGTGCCCCCAGTACGCGGTCAATCATCTCTTCCTGCAGATCTTCTGACTTTTTCGTATAATACAGAACGCCATGGATATCCATATTACGATCTGTAAATGCTGGAAACAAAAAGCCCTTATCCGGCATGTCCACAATCCAGTCACGAATTCTGTCCTGAATCCGGTTGTCCTCCGCATTGTAGCAAAGGCCTGGCTTTGACAGGCTTACAGGACAAATGCTGCACAGGAGATATTCGTATACATTATCGGATGCGTCAAACATCTCCATATCATCGGATGATTTGCCTGGAATATCATACATTGCATGGATCAGGACAATATAATAATTCTCTTCATATATGTAACTGTCAATAATCTTATCATAGAATTCTTCCAGCAGCATATCATCTTCCAGCTTGCTGGCCCTGAGCTTCATCAAAAACTCCTGGGTCCCTCCGGGCATCTCTGCATCCAGCGGAAATTCCATGTTCAGCATATTGCGTCCCATTGCCCCTGATAATGTCTTTTTGAAAATATCAAAATATTTAAATGCTTCCTCCTCCGGCAGCGAGAGAAATGCATCTCTGGACTCCATTTTTTTATTCTTTTCATGGTCTACATAACATCCACAAATGCGGGTAATTGCACAGTTTGCAGGTGTAAACTGTTTTCTGATTTCAAGTACTTCTTTTTTATTCATTTATCTTCCCTCTTTCTTCTATTAACTTTGCATAGCCAATGTGTTTTGGTTCTGAACAGTAACTCTATTTTGTTACTATTCACGGCCTATGGACCGCGCATAGCAACGGCATCTGGCTCATTAAAAGTCGCCAGACGCGAGGAGCCAGATGCCCGGCCCCATCACTTTATTGGCTCGGCTGGCCTGGCGCGGGGGGGAACGCGCAAAAAAACAT